>Ga0228711_1012591_pt1 | contig 10300 bp, 4 predicted proteins | sample MedpolnodulmetaG_2_FD_177996 | JGI IMG/M metagenome (GOLD analysis project Ga0228711, IMG submission 177996) | Root nodule microbial communities from Medicago polymorpha collected in Santa Monica, California, United States - brown nodules | ecosystem: Host-associated > Plants > Roots > Nodule...
TATATATATATATATATATATATATATATATATATATATATATCATAGTTTATTTTGGTGGTCCATCCGAATATTTATTTCTAACTTCGCTGCTGTTTCGAACTTTGATCCTACATATATAATATAATGTCTCTGTCAACTAAGTTAAGTTCACTAGGATATTTAAATTGTCTTCTTTTTTCTTTTCTTTTTTGTCAAATTGTTTTCTTCTCTTGATTTCTTTTTTACATTGTGATTTGTTAATACAATAGGCTATTGACCGCGACTAAATTGAGCACATCACAAAAGTAATCGGCTAAATTACATTTTAGGCTTTACTTTGATCCCTTAATTTATTTTATCACTTAAGTTATAAGCGATAGACACTTTAGTCACTTATATATACATATTTTTATTTTTCTGGGTTTCTTAAGTTACACACAGTAAACATATTTGTCATTTAAATTATTAACTTTAGGCATTTTGGTCCTTTAAATTATAAACCCTAAACACTAAAAGAAATGACTAAAGTGACTAATATTTATATAACTCAAAGGATTGAAGTTTTTTATGTTTGCAATTCAAAAGACCATAATATGAACGTACAAAACTTTATTGATCAAAATTGAACGTAAATATTTTTAAAGGAATAAAGTGTTTGACGTTTGTAAATTAAGGGATCCAAATAAAATGAAAAAAAATAAGGATCAAAATAAAATTTAAATATAAATTAAAAACAAAAGTATAATTTCTCCAAAACAATATATTGAGACCAGTAACCCATGGGTTGAAGTGTTTCATATTTGGGAAACATAAGTGAAAATATTATAATTTTAGTTCCTAAAAGCATTTTGCCATAAGAAATCGTGTGGGAAGTTTAAACTAAAAGTAAATAAAATAAAAATCATGTGACAAGTGGTGTGATTCAACATTGGAGCCTTATTGTGTGGTGAATAGCACTAACCTTGTAAAAAAAATTAAGAAAGCAGTGGTGCGTTCATATATAGTACAACCACAGTTCATGACATGATATATTCATTCGAAACATGTCTGCAAAATATTATTCAAAAATATACATTGATTTAACTTCAAAAGTAAAGGTGTGTGGGGTAAAATTTTGTAGGGAGCAACTAATGGATTCATTCAGCCTATTCATCTGGCTTATTTGCTTACTGGCCTCAGGGTCACACAACAGTTAAGAGCAATGATTTTGCTTTAGTAAATGAATAGTAAAAAAAGAACTACTAGTGCTGTGGGTTTCATTATGCTTTTGAATACATGAATTATAACCATGATTTGGATTGTGCCATAATATCCAATCATGTCATATTTAAATATAATAATTTATGTGATTCACTTTTTATTAAAACTTTTCTTTAATGCAAGTTTCACTCTTTAAAGTTTGTATTAGTAAAATTAGCAAAATTATAATTTGTGGTATTTTTTCTTCAGACACATCTATTAACCTATTATCAATATGCAAATTGTAAAAAATAAATAATCTTTAAAAAAGTACACCATGTATTTTCTTTTGAGGTGAGTACACCATGTAATATTAATTTTGTTATAAAACTCATAATCAAATGCTTAAATACCCGAGGTGATTGTCACACAAACCACGCCGATTTGATCTTTAAAAACTTGCAAAACTACTCCATCGAATTTGGAATATAAACAAAAAAAAAATATTTCTTATCCTTTCAAAAAATTAATTATCTCATTTAATTGTTTTAACACAAATGAAAAGTTAATTGTATACTCCAAATTGTCTTTCGTAAAAACTTATTCAATAATCGACCAAAAAAAACTTATTCAATAAAAATTAAAATATAACAATTAAACAAAGTCTCCTTAATAAAAACAATTAAACAAAGTCCCTTACAAAAAAAGTAAACAAAGTAAAATTCATTAAAAAGTACTTATACTTATTTTAGGCAAACATTACTTATAGAGTGTTGGAGTTCAATAGGGTTAAGAAAGCTTCGAGAATAGGAGTGAAAATAGGTTGAACCAGCTTCCTAGATTACGACCTAATCTACGTCACGCTTGCGTCATATCAAAATTTTCGAAACATATATATCATTTTTTTAAGGATAAATATATATCATATAAAGTTAAGTTCCCTAAAGTGTCGCGATAAATATCAAAATGGAGATTAATTTCATTGGTATATTAATTGATTAGTCTATTAAAATATAGATCAAATTATTTATTTAACTACGCTCATATGAAATATGTTTTAAACAAACTGACATATCATATAAGATATGTCAATTTGTTTATATGATAATATCACATAAGACTTTCAAAATGTTAGACTTGAGTAAAAAAAATGGTTATGAACATTTAGAGACTATACTTAGTCTTACATTTTTTGATAGATCATACTTAGATCTTGCAAAATCCAACTGGGCATAGCATACTCTCACTCCCTACTCATGGGTTAGAGAGAGCATTGACATATGTATTTGTAAATTGGAAAATGCTAACAAGTGTTATTTACGACACTTGTTATGGAATCATATATAGCAATAATGTCTTGAAAATCATATTGTTAATTCTTTAAAAGTTTAAGAGAAATGTTAAGCTGTCCCCATGGGCACTAATTAAGAAATATAAAAAGAAATATTATCTTAAAAATTATACATTCTACTTTTTGAAAATTAAAATAATGTTATTTTCAATATAATATTTGTCTTTTATTTTTATTTTAACTCATTAACTAGTGTCTCACTTAACCCATGTCTAGCTCAACCCAAAGTTTAAACAATGCTCTTTTTAATAAAAAAAAAAATCCTTTTTATTTTTTAACAAGTGTTATTAGAGTACTTGTTAGCATAATTCTCGTAAATTACTCCTATTAATAATTGACCCAGGAATTCGAACCATGCATTTGTAGAATTTGAGCTAAATCATTACCAATTAGATGAACTTACATTAACACACTACTTATAAGCGTTGATGTACATATTTTTCCTGTAATTTTTAGTTTGTTTTGATATACTCCCACCACCCTTTATATAGAATTTGAGCTTAGTTTGTTTTAATATATACTCTTCCCGTCTTTAATTATATAACAATTTATAAAATAAAATAAAAATGTTTATCAATAAATATAAGACCAACTATATCTTCTTCTTCTTTTTGTTTCGCTCGTTGCAAGTGAATCCCGACACAGATGGGGAGGGTAAGCAATGATTCGCTGCGTCGTGCGAAGGTCCCCAATAATAATATAGTATGGTCCCTCCCTTACAATGAGATACCCTTCCATGCACGTTAAACCACAACATGGGCCATTCAACACTCATTTAGTAGGATAGAGTGGAGTGGCATTTCCTCAGTTTTCATCCATAAGAAGGTCTTTAATTTGATTAAAGAAAAAGCAGTCGAAAAAATTGATTAAAAAAAACCCCACTAATGTTCGGTTTGACAAGTTGTAACTGTAATTCATAACATACAATTCTATAATTTAGGATAAGATAGAAAATAAAATACTTTTGAGTTTTATGTAAAAAAACTGGTTTTCCAATTTTTAATACAATCTTATTTATAAAAAATAAATGACTTTTTAAATTTTAGACAGATCAATTATTTAATAAATTTAAAAAATTATTTGTATTTTATAAATGTGATCGGAATGAGTGTATTATTAAATACACCATTTCTAAAATAATTTTTTTTCCTTAAACTTCTTACGCATTAGCATTTCCCTATAATTTGCAGGGTATAAACTCATAGTATGTTCAAAGTAGACTTTGTTCAATAACCGTCTTATCTCATAAGCAGGGATAAAATTAGACAAATAAGTGTGGATTATATAACTTTCATCGTTCATTATTGTGGATTTAAAATATTCATTACTTCTTTTTGTCTCTGTTAGAACTTTTTTTATTAGAACCTCATTAGTTGCATAATTGTCTCAAGCGCAAGGAAAAAAAAAAGAGAAATGAAATATGTTTTGGATCGGACCAATGCTCAATCCGAGTTGGGATCCAACCCATCCGGAATCCAATCCATAGTGCGGATACATTTCATAGATGAAATCCCACTGAATCGTGGTCCGAACTATTAATCTAGACCGCCTAGTCTGGATTCAATGTTGTGGTTATCCACATATCATTAGAAATGTTCCTTGAGAACACATGCCGAGTTGTAGGCCCAACAGCCAAAAACATACTTATAAATACTAATGCACAACATTTCGTCAGGTATCTCACTCTTTACCCTAATAGTTACATCACTATATGCATCTCTCATTAGTATTTATGTCCTATAAATACTAATGCACAACATTTCGTCATGTATCTCACTCTTTACCCTAATAGTTACATCAATATCTGCATCTCTCATTGACTTGAGTGATAGAGCACGCGCATGTAACCCCCACTTTGGTGGTGAAGGACTCACGTCGGACCACGATGGATTCTTCCCTCATCATAGTCTCAACCAGATTTCAGACCATCTTTCTCAGGTGTGAAAGGATGATTGGCGACTTCAATGAGGAACACTCAGACCATCTTTCTTCATATCAATTATTGATCATAATTTCTCTATTTATGCATAACCCAAATTTCCTTATTTTTAGGATTGCTGCCCACATTTAAAATTTGCCCCAAACAATTTTGTTTTGCCAAATATATTTTTTTATATGGTATTTTGAATCATAACACAACTTATGTCTTTTGTTAATCCATAAAAAAATCTCTAGATTAGATATATCAAAATCACTTTTATTTTAATCTACAACAAACATGCATGTATATATATTTATTTGTTTATTTTGCTAATAATGTATCACTATTTATCAAGATGTCGTTGGGCTAAGTCTCTAAGAGGTAAATCATCCAGACACTTTATCCGACTCTTGTGTGTAATTTTTTTATAATTAAAATAGGATAACTCATTTCATGTGTTCAAAATATTATCTAGCAAATCCTTATTTATTAATTTTGTTAGGTCTGCAGCAATTTAACCTAATATTTTCCCGCTCATTTGATGTATTAGGTTACCAATAATTTAACCTAACAAATTCCATCTAAAAAAATTCATCGCACCAATTTCATTCCTATCCTCTTGCCTTTTTTTGACAATATTTTGTACACAAATTTATTAATTTTATTAGGTCTGCAGCAATTTAACCTAATATTTTCCCGCTCATTTGCTGTATTAGGTTAGCAATAATTTAACCTGACAAATTCCATCTAAAAAAATGCATCGCACCAATTTCATTCCTACCCTCTTGCCTTTTTTTTTGCTATCCTCTTACCTTTTTTTTGACAATATTTTGTACACAATACTAGAAAAATTCATCGCACTAATTTCATGCCTTTTTTTTTGATAATATTTTGTACCCTTTTTTTTTTAACCAATTTCATGCTTTTTTTTTACGATATTTTGTACACTTTTTTTTAAGGAAATATTTTGTACACTTATTTAATGCTAAAAAAATGTATCACACCAATTTTATGCCTTTTTTTGACAATATTTTGTACACTTTTTTTTTGAAGGAAATATTTTGTACACTTATTTAATACTAAAAAAATGTATTGCACCAATTTCATTTCTATCATGTTGCCTTTTTTTTACAATATTTTCTACACTTATTTAATATGTTTACAAACAGAATACCCTAATTTCCATGCAAACTTAGCTACCATAGTCCTTATTTATTAATTTTGTTATGTCTGCAGCAACTTAACCTAATTTTTTCCCTCCACTAATCCCTTATTAGGTTTGCAACAACTCTACCCTAAAATTTTGCTCTAAATTTGCATTATATATATTTTTCATTTCTCTCTAATGACCGTGAATATTTTTCAAAGCAAAAATTTAATAGATATCTTAATCCTTATCCTTATTATTTATTAATTTTATTAGGTAGATTTTTTTGTAGATTTTTTTTTGACAAGTTGTTGTACACTTATTTAATACGTTTACAAACAGAATACCGTAATTTTTATGCAAACTCGGCTACCCTAAATAATTTGTTAGGAACCATGAACTGCATTAATTTTTTATGTTTAACTATAAAAGTAATAAATAAAATTGACTCGTGCAACAATATAATTTTGTATTCTTTTTATCTTTTTTCTTTATAATTTTTTTTGTTATCATTTGATTGTAATATTGTATCTCTAATAATCTAATTTGCGTTTATTGATCGACCCATGATCTTACAGGTTAAAGATTATTTATTGGTCTCTATTATAGTCGAGAAGACCTGTGCGTCGTACTGATCAAAAGTCTAGTTAACTTTATTAGGTCTACAACAACTTAACCTAATTTTTTTCCTCCACTAATCCCTTATTAGGTTTGCAACAACTCTGTCCTAAAATTTTGGCTCTAAATTTGCATCATATATGTTTTTCATTTCTCTTTAATAACCGTGAATATTTTTCAAAGCAAAATTTTAATAGATTTCTTAATCCTTATCCTTATTATTTATTAATTTTATTAGGTTTGCAACAACTTAACCTATTGTTTCTGTAGATTTTTTTTTTGACAATCTGTTGTACACTTATTTAATACGTTTACAAACAGAATACCCTAATTTTCATGCAAACTCGACTACCCTAAATAATTTGTTAGGAACCATGAACTGCATTAATTTTTTATGTTTAACTATAAAATTAATAAATAAAATTGACCCGTGCAACAATATAATTTTGTATTCTTTTTATCTTTTTTCTTTATAATTTTTTTTATTATCATTTGATTGTAATATTGTATCTCTAATAATCTAATTTGCGTTTATTGATCGACCCATGATCTTACGGGTTAAAGATTATTTATTAGTCTCTATTATAATCGAGAAGACTCGTGCGTCGCACGGGGTCAAAAGTCTAGTTAGGCATTAATTTTTCTTTGCTATGAATCTCAACCCTTTTACATGCAAATTGATCCATGTTCACGCCTTCACGGGAATGGATTAGTTATAATTATAATTTTATGAAAGGACAATAAAGGATAATTAGTACCCATAAAAAGAGCACTTTTTTTATTTTTTTAAAAAAAGAAAAAAGAGAAGTTTCATGCGCCGCCTGCTTGTGTTTAGAAAACCCAGCAGGGAAGTTTGTACCAAAGTCAAAGAGATGGATAACTTGGACTCAAAGAAACCGGAATCAAGGTTCACCCACCTACTAATGCTGCTCCATTCGTAGTGAAATTTATATTTGCTTCTTTATCTATACTTTACTCAACTATTTGTCTCCATTAATGAGTCAAAGAGTATAATATGCTTTTTGTTGCACTTGAGGATAACTACAGCAGATCACATGCTTAGCCATAAATTAATAATTACGTAGTATATATTAGGGGAGTTAAGAAGATAGCCACTCATTAGCAAATCTCTAAAAAGAAAATATAATATTCTTTTTGCTGCACTTGAGGATAATCACAGCAGATCACATGCTTAGCAATAAGCTGAGAAGATAACCACTCATTAGCAATAAGTTTAGAACTTTTATTTCATAATTATGTGTCTTAAAATTTTAAGATTAGATTATGTTTTGCAATTGGGAAATGATAGATATAGCGACAAAATGTATTAAGAAAATTTTAAGACTGTGTATTTGCTAACACCTTTCCTTAATTACACACCATTACCTCCCTTAATTTTCGGCAAATAACAAATTTAATTGGATGAAACCTTTTCTTGATCAATTTTTGATAAAAATTCTCTAGATAAACAGCAACGCTCTTTGCAATTATATCTTCATTTTGAGAATGACAAAGATAATGATTGTGATTACATGTATATTGAAATTTGGATAACAAGAGAGCCTATACCCTGGAAAAAAAATTATCCCATAACAAGCCGCTCAGGCAAAAAAGCTGCTAGATTTGACATAGATCGTAGTCATATTAAGGATAGCGGTTATAAGGCATCTGAGTGGTGGAAGGATGTATGCGGTATTCAAGAGAGTTGGTGTGAATAAGGGTGGGTGGTTTGAGGCTGTTTTGGTACATAGAGTGGATGATGGTGAAAGCTCCTCTTTATGGCACGATTTGTGGTTTGAAGGAAGACTTTTACATGTTAGATTCAATCGCCTTTTTTATCTTTATGTGATTCAAAATAAGGAGTCATCTATTGCTCAACTATTGAAAGTCCATTCTTAGCGGTGGCTTAAGGCATCTACCTTGTAATGCCACTTTTGGAGTGCATCTTTGCTCCATTTAAACCAATTCACTTCATGGATATTTCACATGTGGCAAAAATAAAATCAATGATTAAGATTAAAAGGTTTAGAAAAAGCATTTGTTTATTGAAAAATAAACACACACCCTATGCTCCTCTTCCTCCTCCAATGAGACAGCACACACTCCTCCTTCATCTCATCAAAAACAAACGCCACCCCTCCATTGTTTCTGGTTTGTGTTCTCGTTGCCAAATCTCTTTCAGGTTCCCAATTGAATTATTGGTCAAATCTGAATTTGCCAAGTCTCGTTTTCAACATATAATATCAAATTAAAGTTAATAAATTTACAAACTTTTAAGAATTTGATTATGAATTATTCTATAAAAAAATTCAACCTTTGATCATTGATTCATCTTTGTTTTGTTAAGGATTACCAAAAGAAGAATTATTTTAAGGTTGAAAGATTAATTTATTTTCTGGTGTTTCTGGTGTTTTTTATTCCAGACTTGGATCTAGATGTTGAAAGATTGATTTGAGGTTGTACTATTTTTGGTTTTTGTTTTGGGGGAGAGCCATTGGTGGATCGAGGGAGTGGGGCGACGGTGTTGGCGCCGACGAGAAGAAGAGGAAGAGACATCAGCGGTGCTGATGAGAGAAACAACATAATTGTATACTACGAACAAGAACAGAGAAATAAGAAAAGAGTGTTTTAATTAATTGATGTTGTAAAGATAATGAAGATGATGATTGATGCAAAGGGCCGGCGACGGACGGCGGCTGGATGGAGGTTGATGACGAGATGGGAGAAAGAGGGAAGAGTGGCGGTGTGTGTAGATGAAGAGGGAGAGTGAATCCAATGGAACAATGTTTTACTTGTTTTTTTATTGTTTTAAATTTCAGCCTTTAGATGTTTTTGTGCCACATGTCTTGCATCCATAACTTTAAATGGATTAAATGGAGCAAAGATGCACTCCACTTTTTGGCTTTTCATTATTTCCTTTTTTAAACTTCTGTACTCTGCGACTTTGTTTTGATTCCATCTTAATTACTCCTTAGACCATGTGCAATGGTAGTGTTGAATGGAACTTTCAACATGTGGTTTTACTCCAATGGGGTGTTGAGTTGTGTTGAGAGATGATGTGCAGGAGAGAAGTGTTGAACACATTCAACATGTTGAAACCGTCTGCCAGAAGGATACGCAGCGAGCATTTGTTGGGAAAACATGGCGCGTGTGCAACACGCGCAGACAGGCGCGAGTGGTATTGCAGGAGGTGGAGAGAGAAGATGCTTTGTGGATAAGTGGTGACACGTGGCTGATTCTAATTGGCTGTCTGGATTTTTATCATCTTAATAATTTCAACTCAATTATTTCACTTGAAATTATTTTTTATTTTTTTTTACCAAAATTCATGATTTTTTTTCTCTATAAATAGAGACTTGGTTCATTTGATTTGGACACAGAAAAAAAACCAAGTTTTTCATTATCTTAATCTTATTATTATCTTTCTATTATCAAACTAAGTGAAGTTTTAATCTTATTTTTAGTGAAATGGATCCCAATAATAACCATTTCAACAGCCAAAATTATTCTAATTACCCATCTAACTACCAAAATCCCAACAATTATCAAAATCCAAATCAATTTTTCAACCAACGTTCTCAAAACATACCTCAATTGACCGATTTTGAGCAACCCAAGGGAAGTAGATCTAGTACACCGCAACTATACTCGACCGAGGTGTTACCCACTTTTGCAAATCATGTGCGTGCTAGATCCGAGTTGCATGATCCAAATGTTCATCACGGATTGCAAGCAGATCTAGTGAAGCACATATGGACAAAGTTTGAAATGTTTCGTGATTGAAGATGATTTGTATCGTACTAAATAAATTACTTGTGTGTTTTGTACTTGTGTGTTTAGTTTGTTGTCTTGCATTTTAAGTTATTTGTGTGCCGCATGCTTAGTTTGTTGTATTGCATTTTAAGTTATTTATGTGTCGCATGCTTAGTTTGTTGTATTGCATTTTAAGTTAAGAAAATAAAAAATAAATTATTTTACAAAATTTTGTTTTTCCAAAAAAACTAAAAAATAAATTGTTAAGTGTATTATTTTAATTTAATTATAATCGATAATTGTAATTTTATGTAATAAAAAAACAAAAATATAAAATTAAATAAGAATA
>Ga0228711_1012592_pt1 | contig 10300 bp, 10 predicted proteins | sample MedpolnodulmetaG_2_FD_177996 | JGI IMG/M metagenome (GOLD analysis project Ga0228711, IMG submission 177996) | Root nodule microbial communities from Medicago polymorpha collected in Santa Monica, California, United States - brown nodules | ecosystem: Host-associated > Plants > Roots > Nodule...
ACTCAACACCTATATATATATATATATATATATATATATATATATATATATATATATATTACCAAAAACCAAATGAATTGAGTTCTCTCTTATTTTCTTCTATCTAGGATACTTGTTTTACTAACTTTTCAAGTCAACTTCTGCAAATATAAGTTTTTTTTCCCTTCAAGTTTTGATCAAAACAAGATGAGAATCAGACATCTTCATCTCAAGCTCAAGGTAAGTCAATGTCCTCTCTCCATTATTTCCATATTACATTACATTGAGCTTCTATTTAGCGTCTGTTTGGATTTACTTATTTGAGTTTATCTAGTAGCTATTTGAGAGAGGTTATTGAAATTTGAAACAACTTATGACACGTCCATAGCACTATAGATCAATGGTGTGTTTAGTGTCCAACATGTGTCAGTACATGTAGTTACTTAACTACTTGTATTTTCTTAAATTATTACTATGTATCAGTGTCGTGCTTGGTGTCTGTGTTAGTGCAAAGCTAATCTAACAACTGATTTGGACAGGCATTTAGGTTGAGAAGGTTCCTGCTAAGATTTCTAGGAAGGAAGAGAAGGCTCATGCCAGCAAAGAAGCCTTCATGGATGACACCAGTAACACATGGTTATCAAGTGGTGGAGCATCATATGATTAAAGATGGTTCTGATTACTCAGACTTTGATTCAGTTGTGGTACAGAGAGAGCAAATGGATCAAACAGAATTGTGGTATTTTGGAATCTTTGATCCACTAGTTGGGGACAAGGTTACCAAGTACATGCAATCCTATTTCTTTTCCAAGAAGCTTCAAGAGGTACTTTGAGTAAACATGATTTTTATTAGCTCATTAGGTATATGGTATTGCTAAAAATGGTTTCTTTTTTCAAACTATGCTTCCTTTAAATATTGGTCACTTTATCACGAAAGATTCTTTTTTTAAATGTATCATAATTTATTGCTTCTTAGGCTCAAATATGGAGAAAAAGCAAAGAAATGATGAAGAGAGCTTATCTTGGTGTAAGGGCAAAGATGAGAGAAGAACATAGATATGAAGAGACATGTAGAATGGGTTCAGCATCTGTTATGGTAATCAATGGAGAAAAACTGGTAATAGCTAATATAGGCAATTATAGAGTTGTTGTGTGCAAAGATGGAATGGCTCATCAGAAAACTGACACATGCCAACAATCAGCCAAAAGACATTGGTCTCGCAGAATATTTTCAGGTACCAGTATTAAAAATGTGTTTGGCTTTGTTAGAACTTGGAATAAAATGTTCACTTTTGCTAAAGATAACAAACCATAATATTTTGTTACTGTTTCCTTTGTTCATCAATAAATGGACTCATGTTTTGTTCATTTATCTCATACTAGCATATGAATCAGGAAATGCAGTGGCTAACAGGCAATCTAGCAGCTCAGAACTTGTCATAAGAAGTGAAAGTATTGATTCTGATACTGAATTTTTGATATTAGCAAGCAATGGAATATGGGAGGTAAGATAGAGCACCATTAGAGTAGCATTAATTTTTGGTTTTTCTTTATTTAAATACTGAACATAAAGAAAATATCATTTTTCATAGTAATAATTCTTTGAAGTAAATGAATCTCCAAATAAATGTGTAGGTGATGAAGAATCAAGAAGCTGTGAATCTAATAAGTCACATAGAGGATCCACAAGAAGCAGCAGAATGCTTAGCAAATGAAGCTTTAAATAGAATGAGCAAAAGCAACATTTCATGCTTAATCATTCGCTTTGACTGAAGCTCCACCATATTCACTACTAATAGTGATAGCCAAAAGGATGTATCCTATATAGAGTGAAAACTGTGTGCCAAATTGCTCCTTACATCATTGACCCTTTATTACATCACTATTGATCATAGATACTCATGCCATTTATATACATTGCATAGTTCAGATTATTATACATTCAATAAACTTCAACTATTTTAGAACAGAAAAAATAGCTACAATGGAATATTTTGAAATACCAAGCATATTTAAAAAAAAAAAAAAAATACAAGTTCATATTAGCATGGTTTATGTGCTACATGTTTTTGAGCTGTTTTTATGTTACCAACTTTTTCCTTTCCTAAATTATCAAAACAAAAAAAAAACTTTCAATATTATAAATATTGAAACGTGTTGCAAGAAATGGTTTGTCGGATCAAAACAAAAATGGTATTATGTTTTGCAAGAAATGTATTGTCGGATCAAAACAAAAATGCTCAAGTATTTGTTCCAGTGAACACAGAAGAGACAAAAAAACATCACCCTTAATCACTTGTGGATATCAACAACGTTAGATGAATATACAAAGATCAATTTTATAGCAATACATGACTCAGTTCTCTTTTCCAGCTCCTGACATCTAAGACCAAAAAAGAATCAAGGGTTTAAGCTTGTGATTGCATCAACCTTACCAGTACCAGCATCCACTCTATCACGCCATCATTATCTTTTTTCACTATTCTTTCGAAATGGTGATAACAATGAAAACGAGCGAGAAGCTGCATAACAACATCCATATTCAGATCAGCAATACTACTATAGACAATAAAGTTGACTCAAGTTTAGTTAGTAAATTGTGCTTACATTTTTGTTGAGTTGTGCTGGCAGTTGGAGTTTCATCTTGAGAGATCAAATTCTTTAAAGTATGAACTGAAAGTGACATGGAAAATTTGATAGTCAGTTTATTGTGTATACATATATAGAATTGAACAAAGTATAAACCAAAGAATTGAATAAGTAGGACTTCAAAACAATTTGTTAATATCATTGAATTTATGTAAATGCATATATCACAAGATACTTTCAATAGTATAATCATTCAAAAAGTGGAGTAAGTTTACAAGATGCACACTAGTGTCATAATCTTGAATCTTCATATTCGTAGTTTAGTTCTGTTAAGGAAAACTCTTGAAACAATTATTTTATAGTAGGGTAGCCCCAAACTCATTTAGTATTGTCAACTTTGACCAAATGGATTGCACCTCAGTCCTCACAGTTTGTCCTTAAAAATCATGTGAAGGTTGTGTTTGGTGGATCATGGTACAAAAATTGAGGTCCTAGGGCAGTTGTAATGAAAATCGGGGCCTAACTCATCCTTACAAAACTGGCTTGTACGGTCCTCTTTATAAACTCTTCTCAAGAATCCTATCTCTCCGATGTGGGACTAAATCCCACTGAGTGTTGGCCGCTAACAGCAGTGTACCCTCAGAAAATGTTACAGAATACTAATTTTAATATGCCAATGTCTTTGAGAGCACATTACCTTCATTAGAGGAACCATTTGTTCCAACCTCATCTGCCTCGGAACCATCAATGCTGACGTTATCTGATTCCGCGTTGCGTGTGGCTGAGCTATGACCCTTTTTCCCAAACTTCAGCAGTCGTCTGAACCCTTTCGGCGATTCCTTTGCATGAGGCTTCTCAGTTGTTTCAGGAATCTTTTCAAGTGTTGAGTTCCTGATGTCAGACACACGTGCTTTACCGGTGTCTGCACCGATTGCTGTAGTTTCTAAACTTGTTGGAGCTGCTTTGCCATACTCACTATTTCTTGTACTAGGATCTTCCATGGAAGAAACTCGAGCATATGGGGCATGATATGTTTCCTCGGCAATACAATTGCTGGATGATTTTGAAGGTTCTTTTCCTGTATTATCCATTTTGACCTGGGTTTGGAAGATATTATTATATTCAAAATTAGCTGATGAACTAAAACGTTTTCTAGTCCATCAAGAATTTGGATAAACAATACCAACACATCTAAAATCAAAATGAAATTTCTTGCACGTAAGTTTTAAAATCAAATGTTATAGAAATTCTAATTATCATAGAATTGGATAGACGTATATTTCAGACATAATATTTGAAGTGTACAAATCAGATTTTTTTTCCTCTCCAAAAAAAAAATTCAGATTGTTATTTGTAGAAAATGTAGAAAGTAAAAGGTGGGAACAAATAAGGGACCAAGTACGTTGCTCTGTGATCTAGTGAGCCATTTGTTTATAGGAAAGATAACAGCGTGATTAAAAAAACATTGTGTTTGCAATACTCATGTTTACCGTAATTATTTAGAGGAAAATGCTAACAAGTGCCTCTGGGCACTTGTTAGCATAGGATATACTGATAGACTGTAGCAAATTTTATCTCCGTCAAAATATTAAGTTTCTTCATGCACCTTTCCCCTACGAGAATATGAGCTAACAAGGTATTTAAATCATCATCGAAGTTAATGTAAGTTGTTGTGAATACATACCTCAGTAGATAAGGGTTGCAGGTGTGACTGGCTCTCTGAGGTTCCTTTATCTATTGTATCCATGCTTAATGGTGAAATAGGAGCACGAATGGCAACATAATTGGATGTTGTCTCAGTTTTCTCCGTCACATTATCACTATCATATTCTTTCTTGGCATAAATAGCAGGCGCATAAGGTTTCTCGTGCTCAAGCATCACAACAGTTTTTTCAATGACAGGATTATCATCTCCATCATCTTTACTGGATGAAATTCCAGTTTCACTTTTCTTCAGTATAGTACCTTCTGAATTCATTGAAGACTTGTTATCATTCAACTTCTGTGTCTTCACTTTCACTGATGATACGATTTGGACTGTTTCACTTGGCTTAGATGTTCGAACTTTCAGTTCTGGGAGGGCTGCTATCTTGCTTTTATCATGATTCACAATAGCAGAAATCTTTTTGCTCTCTGGTCCATCAGATGCTTTAGTCTTTGATTTTGTCCCTGCACCAAGCGGTTTAACTGAGGAAGTCTGACGAACGGAACTCATTTTAGGTTCTGACAATCTTCTAATCCGTGCCATAGATACCTTGGTATTGGTTGCGCTATCATCCTTCTCTAGCTTAGATTCAGGCAAAGAAGACACTGATTGGCTTAATTTGTTATCATTCAAGGGGCTTCTAGTACTCAATCTGCTGGTTTTTGAGGATTTCAAAGAATCAACAGATCCAGCAGAAGCAGTTCGGGCAGGGAATCTTTGAAGGGGTGAAGATGGTCCTGGTTCTGAATCACTAAATTTTGATCCTTTATGAGAGCTTGGTGAAAATTTTGATGGAACTTGTCTCTTGGTAGCATGAGAAGCCACAGGTGACTGTGTAGTGACTGAGCTACTCTTGGCAGCGATTCTCTTTTGCCTTTCCATCTTCAAGGTTTCTATGCGTTTAATTGCTTCCTCTTCCTAGATATGAGAAGGGAAAAAAATAGTGTTGTGTAACAAACAAATGACTTCTCAATTTACTATAACTAAAAAGCATGTTAAGGTTCTGTATACAAATTTCAAATCCATTTTAAGCTACTTGTATGAAATAGAAACATGAGTGGGATGGGAGACTGGGAGTTATGAGAGTAGGAATGAGTACCTTCTCTTTCTTCATTTTCTGGAGATCAGCTTTGTAGTTTCGTAAACTCTCAGCACGTGCCCGTGCTTCTTCCAAAGGACTAAGTTTAGAAGTCTTCCCTCTCCTTATTGGCCCAACAGACTTTCTTTTATCAGAACTATTTGGAGTAAGTTTTGATTTTGGCTCCTTATCCAACCTCTTAGATCCTGGTTTAGCATCAGCCAATACCTCTTTGTTTTTACCTGGTAGAGCACCACCAGCTTGGGCCTGCATTTCATAGTCTAAAGCAGGATCATAACTCATTGATCCCCCTTCTGCTCCTCGTACAGGCATCATGCTTAATTCATCTAGCTGATTATTCATACGGTCGATCCCGTTTGAAGTTTTTTCTTTCTCTTGACGCACCATTGGGAACTCAGAGTCTATGTCGATCATGCGTCTCTCAGCATTTCCTGCGTCATTGACTAGGATTGATCTATGCTCCAACATGTAGGAATCATCATTCATATCATGAAACAACTTCCTTTGCAAATTATCGTTTGAATAACCTTGTCCACTTCCGGTGATTTCCAGATCTGAGGAAGGATATGGATTACCAGACTGACTTTCTTGTTTACGAAGAATGAAATCATCACTAACAGCCTTCCTTGAACCACCGCTTCTTCCATGTACTTCTAAAGATTGTGCATCATCTATAGTACGACTGCCTTGAACTTGATGCATTTCCCGATCATTCAAAACTAAAGGGTCATTGACTGAAACGTGTTTATTTCTTCTCCTGTCATCCACCTTTTCCATACCATATTGATCTTGGTCAATGGCATGTCTATCTTCATCAACATCTCTCAGTAAACAATTTTGGAAAGCTTGCCAGTGTCCTCCATCTGCATCCTTCACATGGTCTGTTTCTTCCTTATCGGACGAGCTCAACTTCTTCAAAGATTCTTTTCTTGATCCTCTCCTTTTTGAAGTCTTCGCATGCTCCTGTTCATCAATATCTTCATCAGTTTCAGAGACAGAATCTGAATATGATCCACTGCCAGAAGAGTTTTCAGTCTTTGTTATGTAATTGATATTCCTAATAACCACCATGCCAGATTTCTGTCTACCCGACCGGCTACCCTTCTTCCGTCGATCTCCTGTCTGCGAACCTTCCCTCTCCATATCCACTTCATCATGCAACCTTGATTTTGAGGCTTCTACATCGCATGTTTCTGATCCCGTATTGCTTTGTCTACTATCCATGGAATGCCTTCTTAAACCCGTATTTTGACCAGGAGTTAGTCTAGGGTCGTCCATGGGTGGATAATTGGGCTGCATATATGGACTGTTTCCAGGATATGGTTGATAGTAGGGTATGCCTTGCACTGGATATGGCGGATAGACTGGTACAGTGCCTGGTGGAGAATGAACAGGCCAAGGAGGGAACATGTGATGTGGAAATTGAGCATGCATATTATCTTGGTGGCCTTGACGGTCCATTGGAGGCACATCTGGAAAAGTAAACAAAAATCTCAAGACACATTTCTAATAATCAAAGAAAAAAGGCAGACAAGCACTGTGCCTATCAGCATTTAAAAATCTCAGTTTAGGAAAATTATAAGCCAGATATCACGAGTAACCATTTGAACATAAAGACTTATAAACCTGTCACATGTATTGTAGTTCATTTTTATCAAAGCAACATTTTGCATTGCTACATGGCACTGTTTTACAACAACAACCAAGCCTTATCCCACTAAGTGGGGTTGGCTACATGGATCAATCAACGCCATAATGTTCTATGATATGCCACATTTATATCCAACTAATTAATCTCTAGATCTTTCTTAATAGTTTCCCTTATAGTTTTTCTAGGTCTTCCTCTACCTCTAGTGATTTGAATACCCTCCATCCGATCTACTCTCCTTACTAAAGAACCTATAGGTCTTCTCTCTACATGCCCAAACCACCTAAGCCTAGTTTCCATCATCTTTTCTACTATACGTGCTACCCTAGTTCTCCCTCTAATGTTGTCATTTCCAATCCTATCCCGTCTAGTCTTACCACACATCCAACGCAACATCCATCCTCATTTCTGCTACGCTTGATTTACTTTTGTTTTGGTTCTTGACAGCCTAACACTCAGTCCCGTTTCTGTTACCACACATGGCACTGTTTTGAAACAACAATATTCATCCTTTCAGGACATTTATCATCCATAAATTTACAAGTTCACAGATTCATAATGTTCAGGAATTGTCAGGTACCTGAACTTGCTTTCCCGTTGTTCTCCGAGTCAAATTCAGTAGGGGATGCAAAGGCCATATTGGGAAGTATAATGCCAGAGCCATTTAATGCAGTGAAGTCTGGACGGTTGGACATCATTTCAGCAGCTTCGATTTCAAGCCATTGTCCAGTTTCATGTTTCCTTTTCCAAAGATCTCTAAATTTTGCGGATGCATCCCTGTTAAGCGACAAAAAATAGCATTGGTAAGATTGTCCAGATGGCAGATGTATGTTACAGGTCAATGGGATAAAGAACGCAACTTTTGACCAACCAATATTTAAGGTCATAATGGTGTATGAAAAAACAGAAGTTCTCTTACATCAATCGAGATGCTCCAAAGCATTCAGCAAATGACACCAATGCAGGTATATAGTCAATGTCAAAACCAGCAGCAACAGCGCGTGCAAATGCCATGCCTTGCTCTTTCTGTAGAACTGATTTCCGCGTTTCTAGGACTTTCAAAAGCTGAACTCTGAGAAAATATGTGATAGTATTGAATAGAAAACATATGTTAACAATCTGTTTCACGGTGTGAAAAGAAGCTTTATGAATAACGAACAAATTAAGAAAAGAGAAGCATATTTATCTTATCATAGTTATGTGCAATTGTGGGAAACAAGAAACTCAGTCCAACAGAGCTTTAATTAAAACTTTATAACAGCATGGAAAAACTTGTCCCAATAACTTAAGCTGTGATAGACACATTAGAAAATAATTCCAATTGCATTTGAAAATAATCTTCAATAATTGTAAATAAAAAACTCATAGTCTTCCAAGATATTGCTTTTAATGCAGTGGTGGATAACCAAATAATCTCGAGAAGTAAATACCATATTATCAGAATGCTTATGTAAGATTCACCATAAAACTCTTAGCGGAACTTAGGATTTTCTGTGATGTAAAAAAAGGCGTCAGAACTTTGTACTATCAAAATTTTGAATTTTAATGGACTTTTTAAAGTTAATGCCAAAGGAAATCATCAAGGTTTTTAACACATTTGCTATATTTTCTATAAGCATATCCTAGCATGAAACTTAATTTTTACAGCTTCAAGTAATGCAAAGTATGGGATATACACTTGTCGGATTATATTATTTAATCAGAGACGACACTAAATTAAAAGTTATAATTTTCTACTACGAAAGATGGTCATAGAGTGGATGAAGTAAAGGAAACGGAATTTACTTTGAGTTTCCTTCTAATGTGGCATGTCCATTTGCTTCAGGTGGCTGTGCATCAGGCTGACACATAACCATACAATTAGAATAATAAATGAATTTAATAAATGAATATGGTATGTATTATTGAAGACCTATTAAGTTATTAACCTTGTAAAGTACAATCGCTTTCTCCTCGTTAGTATCATGTTGAGTCTTCCTACCTGTGCACAGCAGCAAGTTTTGTAAGTTGTGGCTGTAAATCTTGAAAATCTAAGCAGAACATTAAATACACTCATATTTGTTTAATACAAGTGAGTTGTTCTCAATGATAATTTGAAATAGACTTGTTCTTTCAAACGTACCTTCTGTATTTTCTGCATGTTTTACTTGGTTTTCTTCCACCTGTAGAAATACGTGATTACTGAAACATTCTTTTAAGTGCAGACAACCAATCATACAATAATGCTTGATATTTACTTACTGTGCTAATCCCCATAGAATTATTTCCTTGTATTGCAATTGCCTCTTCAATTTGCAAGATTTCAGATTCTGTAGTATAAACACGTTCCAATATCTCAGGAGTGTTTACAAAGCGAACAAACCTATATAAGCATAGAAGATTAGTCCAGCAGACTAAACTGATTTTGAATAAAACGTGACCTAGAAAAAATGTCATAATTGGAAGAAAAAAAAGAGTCTTGCAATCAACTGTTACAAGTTGCCACTTCTATGCTTAATTTCACTATCCTTTCAAAATGTCATTCTAGATCATGCGATAAACATAATGCAAATGATAATGTTTATGAAACATCAATTTTGAAGCTCTGTGCTAAACACAATAATAAACACCAAAATATTAAGAGTCAAACCTTTCAAGAGTTCCCTTGGTAAACCATGTAGCATCACTGCCACCCTCAGGCTCGAGAACAATTGAATAACCCCCCTTGTCTATCTGATCCTGAGCAGCCTTCAAGTGAGAAAGAAACGGATTGAGCAAGCCTGAGGCAATTTTCTCCTTCTTCCCATGCACAGTTATAATCAAGTCAAACCTGATATATACAAAGGCAGAGAGACAGAGAGAGTGATGGATCAAAACCACAAGTCCACAAGCAATGTGTAAATATTTTGAACAAGCTTTTGCATACACCAATCAATAACTAAAAGCTAGTGCCCCCTTTCTAAATTTGAATTATAGTACTTTTTATTCATACAGACAACATCACTGTGAAATCCACAAAACTTCAAATTTGATTACATACAAAATAGTACCCTAACCAAATACAAACTGGAAAATGCTCAGAAATTTCCATAAAATTTAGAATTAAACTTTGCACATAATACTCATGTTGCAAAAATTGGCTCCAATTAAATTAAATCAACATACTTGAAAATAAAATATATCTTCTAAACCACTATTTGTTGCCAAATAAAGAAATAAACTAAAGTCATTAACATCCTTAAACAAATTCAGTGACACCAAAACCAGCATATACCACAAGTATTAACTAAGGCACAAAAAA
>Ga0228711_1012596_pt1 | contig 10294 bp, 4 predicted proteins | sample MedpolnodulmetaG_2_FD_177996 | JGI IMG/M metagenome (GOLD analysis project Ga0228711, IMG submission 177996) | Root nodule microbial communities from Medicago polymorpha collected in Santa Monica, California, United States - brown nodules | ecosystem: Host-associated > Plants > Roots > Nodule...
TTATTTTTTTTTTTTGTTTTTTTTTATTTTAAATTTTTTTTAATTTTTTTTTATTTTTTTTTTTTTTTTTTTATTTTTTGGTTTTTTTTTTTTTTTTAAATTTTATTTTATGAATTATCATTACCAAAACATTGAATACATATTGATATGACACTACCAAAACACTTTTTTTTTCCGACAGAAGACACTACCAAAATACGTATGTATTATCACTAGTTTGGAAACCCGTGCCAAGCACGGGCTAGAGTTACGATTATTTTTTATTTACTTTATAAAATCTAATTAAACGGCAAATTCATTACTTTATACACACTATATCAATAGAACACATCGTTATCGTATTTTCTATTGTATATTATATACAAATATCAATGCGTATATAGTCATTTGGATTTCCGTATCTATAAACATGAATGGTTTAACGGATGTAATGTCGAAATATTAATATTTAACGCTGAAATATTTTACATGGATGACTAAAATTAATCGCGGAGACATGAGTCTGTTTTTTTTCTTTGATGTTCAACATATAACTGGGGGTGTTGGAGTCTCGTGGCCTACCACTCGATATACAATTAATTGTCCCTACCCAACAAATCATCTCTACCAATTGCCCTTATATACAGTTTCTTTCAAATTCCATGATTTCTATAGCGGATACCCATATATATACAAAGTTAATATCGTGCATACACTTGATTCATCTTAACATCCAACACGAATTTTTAATTATTCAATCGTGTAACAAATAAGTATAACAAACAACGACAAAGACACCAACTATCTATCACATTTTTTAACTAAGCATATTATAAAATAACCCATCAACAAAAACACAGCAGAAAAGGCTTGAAAAAGGGACTACAAAATTGTCATGTGCATGCACATAGACATAAGCGCTCCAAAGAACAAAGAAAAAAAAAGATGGATGTATAGTAGATTGTATAAAAAATGAAGCAGAACGTATAGTTGATAATATGGTCACTGAAAGAGTACGACCTATATTAGGAAAATGAGAAATATCAGAAGGATACTGACATTATAAATAAAATTAAACTGAGTATGCGAATATTGGAGCTGCTCCATCAAATAATAGAAAAATCGAAGTCTCAGTAGATAAACACCTTAATGTATCAGGCAGTGTTAATTTTGGAGCCGAAGAGAAGGCATTGCACCTATTGCAATTGGTCAATGATATTTCAATGCCATAGAAGTTCCATTAACGTCAGCATGTGTACATCTGAATGATATCACGTCACCTGAAGCACAAAACCAGCACCTGAAGGTACATGAGACCAAAAATATTGTCAAAAAAGGGATCAAAAATATTACTCCATATAACATATTAGTCCCTATAACAAATCGATCATTCAGCATGTTCTTTGCACATCAATAAATGTCATTGGATTTTATACAATGAAATAAGAATGTGATCTCAATTGTTAGTTGCAGAATTGTAGTTTATCTACATGACTAATCCATAACTCTTTCTTTACGAAACTATTACAATAGTTGCAAGTAGCAACAATAAATTCATATCCAAATAAAAAACATATATTACAACGAAATTTAAAAGAGAAAAAAAACGCATACCCATCTGCGTCATCAGGAACGACTGGTTAAAGGTTCTGAAAAACATCACGGTACACAACATTAGTGGTCTCAGTACACACACGATTTTCTTCATCCAATATAAGCATTTTCAATCCCTTTTTGGAAGTGACTCTCGACACAGCGACGTACAACTGTCCATGAGTAAAAACCGGGTTGGAAAGATAGATTCCAACATGAGACAACGCTTGACCCTGACTTTTATTTATTGTCATTGCAAAACACAAAGCCAACGGGAATTGTCTCGTAGTAAATTTGAAAGGTAGTTCAGGACCACTCGGAACTAAGTTCATTATTGGAATAATTACTTTTTCACCAGCGTTTTTTCCGGTAATAACAGTTGCACAAATAAAGTTCTTCCCAAGATTGTCTAGAATCAACCTAGTCTCATTGCACAATCCAGCTGCTTGGTCAATGTTCCTCATCAACATAACTGGACATCCAAATTTAAATCTCAACTTGTTGTTTGGAATACCGGGAAACTTGATATTGTTTAAGAATTCGGTGGTAAACCATTTGCTTTGTACCTCACTATTCCGTCTGATTTGCAAACCGAATCAAATTGATACATTCCTTTTCGTCGCATGGAACCAATGACAGAACGAATTCGTTTACGTGCACAAATGCGTCCAATGTGGGAGCAAGTATCCCCCACACTTGGAAAAAATCCGAGATCTTCATGTTTTGCAAAAAAAACGGATATACAAAATCAACCAGAGAATGCAACGGATCAGAGGAATCTTTTATTAGCAACTCATAAGGAATGTGTACGTTAATTTCTCCACTCTCGTTGACGGATCCTATTCCATCTCCAATTGAAAGTATCCAATCGGCAAATTTTCTTATCTCATCTTGGTCGACACGAACGGTTGAAGCACGTAAACACATATTTGTTGTAAGTGTGAGAACCTTACAGTGACTCCACAACTTTGATGAGTTGATGGATGAAGCAAGTATGTCATGTCTGCATTATTTTCTTATCACTGACAAAATTTGTCTGAAATCTCTGCCAAAACCATAAAAACACCCTCAAATGGTTTGTTTGTATTATCGACACCATCATAAGACATTATATCGTGCATGGTTCAATCAAACGCCTCAAAACAATAACAATGCATTATTGGTGCCTCATCCCATATTATTAATTTTTCTTTTTTGAACATAGAAGTTTTGTCGCTCTCTTTATCAAATCCACAACTTGACGTTTTGTACCCCACTATTCTCGGCTGATTTGCAAACCGAATCAAAACGGGTATATTCCTTTTCGTCTCCTGGAACCAATGATAGAAGGAATTCGTTTATGTTCTCAACTACGTTCAGTGTGGGAGCAAGTATCCCCCGCTCTTGGAAAGAATCTAATATCTTCATGTTTTGCAAAAAATCCAGATATACAATTTTTTTTCAAGGGACTAAAAAAAATCTTAATATTTATAGAGAACATTTACTTATTAACCATTTTTTACCGTGAAACCTCGTTTTTGGATGTCCTTCACTTTCGTTCTATTTTAGTATTCAAACTCTATTTTTTTGAAACTCCTTCGCATATGATCTACGATGGGGTGTGACAATGGAAAATGTACATGTGTTTTGATGAATTTACAAAATACATGTTTATTAGACATTTTAAAATGATACAACATTTTTTTAATTAAGTCTATTTTTTTGGTAATATTTACCCAAAAATCTTCAACTCCTTCAATAAAATCATATAATTACCAATAATTCAATCTATTTTTTATACTCTCACGGACAAAACACACACTACATATTTTTCAACTTAATGTTTCTCCCATGTTCAATTTTTTTCTTCTTCATATTTGTTTTATTTTTCTTTCTAGTTTCCTTTCTCTATTCTCATGAAATCACCTTTTTTGAAATCACCTTCTTCATGAAATCACCACCAATCAACATTTTTGAACATGTTGTACCTAATTTTGACCTTATTTGACTACGTTACATAATTATGGACGCAGATAGTCACACAATTGATTAGGATATGTTAATGTGTCAAATGTGTTTTAACGTTATACATTGGATGAAAGAGTAGATTTTGAACAACATGTAAGTGAGATGACCGAAATACATAATGTCTTCAGGATTTATGTGAAGATGTGGTGTCAATCTCACTTGTATGGTTGTTACTGACGTAATACGATCATCCAACCCGGTGAAGACTCTCCCGAAAGTCCCAACATTATGATAATTTATTTTATTAGTTTTGAGTTTTCAATTGTTTATTTTTTTTATCTTAAACTTTTAGTTATTGGATGTCATTCTCTTTCATGCTATATTTTTTTTATTCAACCTAAACTACTTCAAACTCGTTCACTTTTATTCTTTGGTGAAATTTGACAATGGGAAAAAGCATATGTGTATTGTTGATTTGACAAAATAAATACTTATTATAAATTTTAAAATAATGTGGCGTTTTTTTAGTTAGTGTAATTTTTTGGTTAAATATTTACTAAAAAATGCCTAACTCCTTAATTGAACCAGTAAAATTATCGACAATTCACTATATTCCTTATACGCTCCCATAAAAGCACACTCTCCTTTTTTTTTCCTTATCATTTATCTCATGTTCAAATTTATTTTTTTTTATTTTCTTTCCTTTTCTAATTTATTTTGTAACTTCTCATGAAAGAAAGGAACATAAACCTCCCTCCATTAAATCACCACCAACTCACCATTTTTACCACGATATGTCTTCATCTAATTTTATTTGGCTTTGTTACCAAATCACATATGCGGAGAGTCTCACACTTAAAGTGAGAGATGTTAACATGTCTTATATGAGTTAAAGTTTCAGATTGGATGCAAGAAAATATAGTGACAAACATATAAATGAGATGACCCATAAATCTAATGTCTTTAGTATTTGGATGAAGATGTGATGTTAATAATGACATTGGAGGCCTAACTCATCCTTAAAAACTGGTTCATAAGGTGAGGATTGCCTCCTCTATATAAACTCTTATCAAGAGTCTTATCTATCCGATGTGGGACATGGATTTTTCCCAATACACCCCCATCACACCCAGCACTCTTTGGGCTTTGGTGCGTGAATCGGCTGTCACACCCAGCAACACTCTTTGGGCTTGGTGCGTGAATCGATAGGTGGCCCTTGAATTCGACAAGCTCTGATACCATAATGAAATTGGAGGCCTAACTCATCCTTAAAAACCGGTTCATAAGGAGAGGTTTGCCTCCTTTATATAAACTCTTATCAAGAGTCTTATCTATCCGATGTGGGACATGGGTTTTTCCCAATAGTTAATCTCACTTGAGTGGTTGCTCTTAGTCCAATGTAATTATCCAACCCAGTTTACGCTCCCGCGAAAGTCCTAACATTATGATGAACTGTTTTCTTCATTTTTTGGATTTCATTTGCTTAATCCTTTATTTATCATGAAAGAAAGGGATAAAAACTCTTTGTATAAAGCCACCATCAACCCACCTTTTTTAGCATGTCGTGCATATGTCTAACTTTATTTTATTATGTCTCTTTATCTTGATCGCAAAGTGTCTCAAACTTAAGGGAGAGATCTCAATGTGTCAAGTGTGAGTTAAAGTTCTATATTGGATGCTAAAGTATATGATACTTATAAGTTAGATGACCAATATACTTGATGACTTAAGGTTTTGGTTCATTACGTGGTGTAATTTTTTCAACTCCTTCAAAAACTCCACAAAATTACCAACAACTTTTGGACAATATGTTTGACTGAGCAATCCCAATTAGCATGAACAATTAAACCAACAAACTCTTTTAGTAAAAAATCAAGATGATAGATGGTTTAGGTATAAGGGATATTTCATTTGTCATTATTAATTTGAAATACAAATTAATTTTCTTGTTCATTGCGATTTTCCAACTTAAGAGTTTAATCTCGTAGTAGAAGGACAAACTTTGAATTTCGATATTCTGAGTTTCAAGCTCCGCTAGTATCCTTGGAGATAAGTAAACATAAATATATTTGTGAGTGCTATTTTATTTCTAAGACTATCCACAATGGTGGGTGCTTCACCTATTTAGCACCATACTAAATAAGCATCCCCACTGTGGAGCAAATAAATATGGTGCTTGTAAAGAAGGGTGGCTATAAAAGCACCCTATCTCTCTTCACTTTTGTGAGGGACCCCTAAATAAATTGTATAATTTAATTTTTTTTTGAAAATTTGTAAAATTGAAATTTAAAAAATCATTGAGTTACTGCTAAAATTATATTTTGGATATCATTCAATTCTCCTTTTAAATTGTGTTTGTTATTATTATTTCTTTTAAAAAAAAAGTTCCTTTAGAATATGTCAAAAAGACTTTAGGGTATGTTTATTTCAAGTTTTGTAATATGATTCCTAGGAATGTGAGATTAGAAATGCAACATTCCCATGTTTGTTTCATGTTTTGAAAATTTGTTCCCATAAATGTTATATTCGCAGGAATGTTATTTACACATGTTTTCTTCTATTGTTATTCTCATGCTTAAAGGATGGGAATCTAAAATTCTCATGGTAATAAAAATCAACTTGCTATAAATTCCCATTACCATGAACATTTATTTCCATTTTTATTTTTTTAATTAATTAATTAATTTCTAAGAAATCTAAATTTTTACCAAACAAATGGGTAGGAATGTTATTCCATGGAATATTATTTCCAGAAATGTCGTTTCAAGCAATGTAATTTCTTGCCTTGAAACAAACACACCCTTAATTTTTCATTAAATAAATTGAGACTTTTCAAAGACTACTATCATAATCTACAATTTACAATTTAAAAAAAATTGTTTTTTTTAACTATAAAATTAGGTGAGTTAGACTCTGGAGGACACATGAAGATATGTCTCATGACTCAATGAGCACTTGCAAAGTTACTCCATATCAAAGAGATTCTCACGCTAATAGTTGGATTGAACCCATACCCTTGATGTTGAGTCAACTCATTATTAGCCGAGTCAACCTTGATTAGAAATGTTTTTATTAGTATTAATAGCAAAAATAGTGAATCAAAACAGGATATCATATAATGGCATCATTTAAATAACATTTTTTTCATATGACCCAATAAATGAGACATTTAATAGAATCATTTTAATTTAAATGACCACATTAATGACTCTTAATTTATTTTATCATGATTATACTTAATAACATGAAAAAACTCACAAAAAAAGGAAAATATTAAATTATTTAAATTTAACTATTCGAAATTTAATGATTTATTTACCTTCAAAATTTAACGATAATTTTTTTAAGTACATGAAATATTCCTTTTTAAAAAATGGATGTGATACTAAAAAAACTTCAAATATTTTTGTTTATAGCTTATTTAAAAAAATAAAATATTCAGTAGTTTTTTCTAAGTAACCTCAACTATTTAAATTTCGACAACACATCATTTTTCTTTGCAATATAATTTAATATTGTTTATTTCGTTTAATTAAGGGCTACAATTAAGGATCTTATTTAAAGAACGTTTTATTTTTTTGTCTAAAATTTGTCTGACCTATTGAACGACAAAGTTTAATATTTAAAGAATCAACCCAATTAAAATGACACATAAAATTTAATTATTTTAAATGATAAAAACATAAAATTTCAATATTTAACGACAATTTATTTTTTTGAGAGTTTTTCAAAAACTTTTTTTGTAAATTAAATATTCTTTTAAAAGAATTGAATATAAAACATTAACAGAAAATGTTAAAATATTCAAATAATTAAGTTTTTTTATGCGGATAGAAAAATAAACCATTTGAATTTTAAATGTCTTCATTTATTTGTTATAATATACTTCAATGTTTGTTTGTTTCCTTATTTTTTTGGTTTAGTTGTTTCTTTAATTAGAGGTTATAATTAACACTATCATTTTTTTCTTTCTCCGTCTGATCCATCCATCGAGATCTTTTCATTCAAAATAATTACATGACACATTTTAACCTTTATAAAATTATTTTTATTTAAATTACATTAATTACTCTTAAATTGCTTTATCATTATTATCCTTAATAGAAAGGAAAACAAATAATATTTGAGAATTATATTAATTATTAAATTATTAAGTATGCAAATACGTAAAACTTTCGTGTTAATATAATTTATTTTGCGTGGTTAAAAATACCAAATACATGAAATTTAGAAAGGAAAAAAAAGAAATCAAAAAGAAAAAAGACATGACATTGAAACAAAAGATTAAAAAAAATACAATTTTTGATTGAAATGGTGCGTGAAATAGCTTTCAAATGGAAGCTATTTATAATAAACGGTAGATAATAAAATTAACAATATTATTTAATAGTTCCTCCCAAAAAAATTATTTAATTGTAACTATCTCATTGATAAATTAATGTAGAAAAAGTCATATATTGATTGTCAAATAAATAAGATAAAATGACACATAAAACGTTGTGTTTTATCCGGTCAAAAGAAATAAAAAAAGAATCCATGATTATTGCTTAATGGCTCATTTAAACTTTTGATACATTCTATTGAAGAAACTATGATAAGTGAAAAGCAGACATAGTAAAACAGAATGATGTCAAAATGGCTTCTTATTAGAAAATGTTTGTCCAACTTAGATGATGTGAACCAATTGTATGAAACCTGTACGATGATGTTTAACATGTTCGGAGATGTATTTAAAAGCATCAATTAAGAATCATCAAATAAGATTTAATGTGTAATATATCAATTGTGCAAGACAAATATCCATAAAATAAATATAAATAAATGCTAAATCAATTTATTGAGATTAACTTTTTGACATATCAATTCATTAAAAATCAACCTAAGGTATCTAAACTCTAACATCTTGATCTATATCAAATACAAAACATTGCCTTGACTGAAAATTATTGTCGCGCCATTTTTCGGAGATCAAGGCTATTTGATTAGCTTTTGACTCACTAATTTATTTCACGACTGAACATTTAATTTTAAGAGGAAAAGGGAAAAAAAAGTTCGAAACACCCCTTTGAAAAGATTTTGGGTTCGGGGGTTAGTTACATAAAGGGAAGGTGTTAGCACCCTTTATATCCGTAGTACTCTACGGGAACCTCTTGGTTTTATTTAACGCTTTGCGCTACAACTTGCTTATTTTGAAAAAAAAGAGTTAAAGTGGTAAAGGAAAAAGGAGACCTAGTTATCTACATTTTTTATTGATTTGGAAGGACGGGTGTCCTTTGCCTACGTACCCGTGAGGGATCAAAACCTCGTAGTTCGGGGTAAAAATTGACGTTTTGATTTGTTTTGTGTTTTTTATTAGTTTTGGAAAAAAGGTTTTAAAATGAAAGAAAAGCCAAGGCGGCAAATGAGTATTTGTTTGTGTTTTTTATGGTAAAAGAAAATGGCTAAAATATGATTAAAGTTGATTGCAATTTGACTTACGAAAGAATAAAAAATAAAGAGGTCACTTGATTTGGGATCAAGGTTTGTTATGAAAATATTTTTGATGTTTTTGTTATTTGCATGTTTTTTTGTTTTTTTTCAATAATAAGACTAAAATTACAACTATCGGAGCAAGAAAATAAACGCGTGGGTACCTCATGGTGGTGTTGGACCACCAAGAGGACCTTTGACCTAAACTACCAAGCATAAAAGGTAAACATACACGCACACACGCACACATGCACCTAAAACTATTACATAAAAGCCTATTATACATTCTACGGTCTGCGATAAAATAAATGACGGGGATATTTACATTTGAACCTAATTTACATTCTAAGTTCCGAGCCAAAAAGAAAAACGAAAATAAATAAATGAATTACATTAAAGCCTAAATACACATTCTAAAACCCATGCTACAAATTAAATGGTAAATGAATGATAAATATGCAATTTAAACCAATAAATTTCAAAGAAGAAACGATAAAAAAAATGCGAGAGAATTTAACATGCACGAATTATTTACATTCAAACCTAATGTACAAACTAAACCATATTATATAAAGAATGAATGATTAAATATAATGAATGCGGAATAACAATCCTAAACTAATTAAAATGCATGAGAATTAACAAAATGCAATGCTAACGGAAAGAAAACGAAAGAAAACGTGTAAAAGAAAATAAGAAAAATAAAATACAGCAGGGGGGTGCGACAATAATCAGGGGGGTGTACAGAGGAGCAGCAAAAGAAAGGCAGCTGGGCCTTGTTGGGTTTTTGAAGTGGGCTTATAGGCCGAACCGGGTTGGGTCATGGGTCGACCGGTTTAGCAGCTGGGTCGGTCTAGTATATAAGGGTTGTGGGACAAGTTTGATTCATTTTTCCTTTTCTTTCTCTCTCCTATCTTCTCTCTGTTCTCTCTTCACTCTCAAGAACATGTGAATGTTCTTCATCTCAACCCAGAATCCGGCGAGAGGTATGAGGGTTCCGGCGGTGGTTGGCCGACCGGTGCGGCGGCGCCACCGCGTCGGAACCCTATTTTTATTTTTTTGTTTTTTTTCTCTTCCCCTTATATTCTTCTTTCTGCACTTGTTTATCAACTCAGAAATCACAAAATTGAACCCCAACTCACTAGATCTACAAAAAAACACAACACAAAAAAAACAAACAAAAAAGACTACCTTTTCTTTCTCTTTTTGAATCGCGACGGGGTTGCGATTCTGGTGCTGTGGAGACGTACGGCCTCGGCTGTAACGTCCTCTTCTCCTCTTTTGTGTTGATTGCGATTTGGAAATC
>Ga0228711_1012601_pt1 | contig 10289 bp, 5 predicted proteins | sample MedpolnodulmetaG_2_FD_177996 | JGI IMG/M metagenome (GOLD analysis project Ga0228711, IMG submission 177996) | Root nodule microbial communities from Medicago polymorpha collected in Santa Monica, California, United States - brown nodules | ecosystem: Host-associated > Plants > Roots > Nodule...
ATTTGCAATTGAAGTAAAATAATTCTAAAAAGGAAATAATATTAAATAAAACGAAATCAAATCTAAATAAAACGAACTCAAATAATATATAAAAAACACCAATTTATTGACTCATCAAATGTGCCGCTGCACTTTGATCAAAACAAATCAAAAGCGGGGTTAGCGTTCAACAAAACAGTTTTGTTACAGAATAATTGACGGAAGCCGTTACTAGTCGAAGAGAGACTTCTAGTTAAAAGCTTTCGACAGAAATGAAGAATTGGTGATAGAAGTCACCAGGAAGTATTTGATTCAAACTATATCAAATAACAATGAGATTCTAGGTAGAAATGGCATTTTTTTCTTAGAGTCCGAAAGCCATCTAACGGGCAAAATTACAAAGTATGTGTCGAAACCAGTTTTCAACCTATTACGAGTTCCACACACCAAAAAGGCTTTGTGGCCTTAAACAGAATTAAAATGTCCCGGAAAAGAGGAAATGAGACAGAATCCATAAAATCTCGGCATCGAAGCGGCAAAAAAGGGAAAATGTCGGTCATGAAGTAATCATCATCGGAACACGGAGGTGGCGAGAAGACGTTTGGTTTTCTGCCAGAACCTTTGTAGGTTTTATAAGAGCGACACATAAACCAAAAATCCAACTCACGAGGAAGAGGTCTTGACAAGTAATAACCTAGAACCAGACACATATCTACCTATAAGACATTGGGGGCAAGTGCCCCCACTCACTTGATAAATATTTTGTTGTAAAATATTTAATAGTATTATTTTTGTTCAATTAAAATTTAAGTTTTGATCCTACATAAAAAATATTAAAAATTTATTTATGAAAAATCGTATATACAATGGTATGAAAGATAAATTGTTCAATCATTATTTGGTCCTGTACATACGAAAAATGGAAAAATATTAGAGTGACTTTAAGTTTTTGTGACTTTGGTGATTTTAATTGATAAATAAATTATTAAAATAAATTATTTTGATTAAAGATAATTATTGGTTAGAGAAGAGTGACAAAGACATTCTCACTAAAGTCATCAAAGTTAAAACCTAAAAATGTATTCGATAGTGTTGAAGTGAAACTCAAAAAATGTATTTGATAGTGTTTTTGAAAATGAAAAAAATCATATAATAATTTTAAAATATAAATACACGTAGAGAATTATAATTTACTGATATTTAGATGTCTTTAATTTTTTTACTCAAAAAAAAAGATGACTTTAATTTTTTAGATATAAAATTGTATAGCTTTTCTAATATAGATTTTTGCTTTGTAATAATTGTGTTATTATTTTTATCACTCGTACATTGATGTGTTTTCTTACTAAAAAAACTATGGTATAAAATCTTTTCTATGCGATTGAAATTTTTGGATCTGACGCTAATTGAAACCAAGCTATAATGGATTCTCAACTATAGGATCCACTATTTTGTTTGATCAAAATAAAAAAGATACAATCTTTTGTTTTTTTGGTACAAAAAGATTCACTATTTTATTGCGCTTGATTTGATATCTAGTTTATCACACCTAATTATAAATTGTTTGAAAAATACATCAATTAAATAATTTTGGTAAATAAGATCAAAATAAGTTTTCTTTATAAGGTCTCATATTGTTCTTATTTGTCATGAAATTGTTCTAATTATTATAGCAATGAAATTGAACTGGCTTGTTAGTTAAAAATATAAATGATTTAATACAAAGGATAAAAATGTAAATATAACAATTTAAATGAAGAGTATAATCGGAAGAAAAAAAATACTACATCAAAACTAAATATTCCATTTATATACGAGTAAAGTGACAAATTTGGAGGGTCCAAAAAAGAGAAACGGGATTCCAAATACAGTGAAGAACATAAGGCATCGAATACACATCAATTTCAAAGATGCTATTAATTTCAAAGATGCTACAACGATTTAGGATGGAGACAAAGTTTCCACACACATTTGAACCTTTCGCAGACTTTAAGAAAAGGAATTGAAGATAAACATTTGTTTCTTTTACTTCATGTCATTGTCCAACGTTCTCTATATATTTTCTTCCTCTTTTACCTTCTCTATATATTTTCATATTTTTTTTCTTCCTCTTTTTTCTCATGTTTTGCATGAAAGTAAGGGAAAGTCTAGGATCTAAAATCTCTTGTATACTCTTTTTAAACGCGCATAATATTCTGCTTTTTTGTCTTTTTTGGGATATATGCTTTTGATGAACTTATCATTTGAAAGTGATGATTAGAATGAGGGATCCAAGGCACTTTCATGTGCTTCTCTATGTTTTATAAACTTGGTACTAGTGTCAGTGATTACGAAGATCATGGAGGTACCACCACCATGCATATGCATGCATGCATGCTTTGCTTTGCTTTGCTTATTGTGTGTGATTGTGGTCTCAATGTAGAAGTTAAAGAGCTAGTCAAAAGATGATACATGTGCTAGCTTGTGGGGGTAGAATTTGTGTAATTTGAATTCTTAAGCTAACCAACAATGTATTTGATGAATAGATATAGATTTCCAAGAGAGGAATGATTTTGATGCTTTTGATGATTCTTGGGTCCTAAAGTGCACATGTGTAGGTGTGTTGTGTTAAGAATCAGAAAGATTGAAAACCTCGTCTCCTTCAAAACATGTTCAATTGGAACATCTTGTGTCATTCAATTCTTTAACACATATTAGTTTTTATTTCTTCTTGCATCCCTAAACCATTTGGTTAGTGTTGAACTTTGATCAATGTGTCTCAAAAATACATGGGGAAATAAGTTAAACTCTTTAAATAGATTTCAGTTAACTCCAATGAATAGCCATTCTTTACGGTTGCTCTTATCAGGATTGGTTTATTTTGTACCATGGTTTAATACATATGAACCTCCGATGGTAGTAAGTGCATGTGACACAATACCGAGATAGGTATCTTAAATTTTTTAAATTTAAGATATTATACGGTCCAAATACATTAACAAAAAATTTATAATAAAAATTATAGTTATATATAAAATAATTGTAATGAAACCCCATTCATTCCAAAAAAGAAAAATTATGATACTTTTGGAGTACTTATCCTCGTGCATATGAAGATAATCCTTATTTGATACATATAGAGTATCCGGATTTCTTAGTTTAATACCCACAAAGGTCTCTTCTTTGAAGAGAACAAATTAAATTAAATTAAGTTATGCTTATAATTATTGTAGTTTACCACATAATCACATTAGTATTAATAATTTCTAGTACATTTCCACAGCTATGAATTTGAATAAAAAAATTGAATTCAAAACGTTGTACGGAGAAAGTCGTGTTATGGTTCGCAAAACACTTATTCAAGAGGTGAAAGATCATAGGAGCGACTATTTGCGGATATGTGGGAGTTAGGATCGTTTTAACTATATCTTGAATGACTTGCATCCTCCCCAAAATAGTAATGGTGTTGCATTTGAAGATAAGTGGTTGACGTTCCTGGATATAATTTACATCATTGCAACTTATTACAATAAGGTTGTAGTGGAGTTGATAATTCACGACATTGGAATTTCGGAGACCTTTATTCCCAATTAGAGGTAGGCCACCGCGTTACCCAAAAACTCACATCATGTGCTTTGGCTTAATCCCCAATCATTCTGTTATTGTTTTTTTAAAAGATGATTGTCCACTACATCCATCATCTACGGAGTGGAAGCTACACAAGAGCAAAGAGACATCGTCATGGGAATTCAATTTTTTGGATCAACAAACTTGATTAAGGGACCTCATGAACATTGAAAAAGGAGACGAACCGCCATCACATAAAAAAGAGTCAAACCGAGTCAATCCAATTTTGTGTGACACTCCTGAAAAAGCAAAAGAAAAATTTGAAGTTATTGTAGAAGATGAAGATGATTCAATTTCATTAGATAAAATATGACACTTTTTTGTCGGTGTTTATCCACTTTTTTTGTCGATATTACCCCGACATATTTTTTGTGGTAGATAATGTAACGCCGTTTTTTTTTTTGCCATTATATAACTAACCTTTTATAAATTATATAAATACTCACTTCATCCCTATATCTAAGCACCCATTTGACTTTATTTGTGTCCCTAAATGTAAACCCCTTTTCAAATTACTAGATATATTTATTATTTTTTTCCTAAACATACCCTTAATTAATACTACTAACTTGTCTTGAAATATGAAAAGTCGAATTTAAAACACATACAAACAAAGGACGATTTGGTAATATAAACACACAAAATAGACATATTAATTACACTAACAACTTTTCTTAAGAAATGTGAAAAAAGCAAAAGGGGCTTACATACAGGGACGGAGGGAGTATATGACTTTTATGTAGTGGACAAAACACCGACATTTTTCTTGGTTATTAATGTTCCACATTCAATATTTATATATGTCTATATAGATGCACATATTTAATGTTCTGCATTTTATTCTGATATTTGTTATTTCATAAACTTCTGTGAAGTTAAAAATGACTGAAGATGCACAAACTGGAGCTCATTTTTAATACTTTGCTTTTATGAAGACGTTTAAATTTTTTTAACTACGACCGACACAATGGATGAGTTGAAGACACAACTTAACAAATATTTTGTCTATCTTGGTGAAAATCATACTACATCTCATGTATTTATACAGGTACCATGTGTAGATCTGAGAGCAGATAAATATGAATACATGTGGAAAACATTTTATTATCCTCGGGTTATTTGTGACGATAGCGACGTTGAACTTAAGTTTAGATCGATGGTTGAAAATAATGTGTTATATCTTTGTGTTCGCTCTTACTGCAACTGCCCAGATTGTCGTTAGGGATTTGATTTCATTTTATGGGCTTTTAACTTTATTCGTGTATTGTAGTGAAATGTGTTGCTTAATACTTCACTTTTGTTGAATTTCAAACATTCGTGTAATGTTAACGTAGTGCCAAATTGATTTAATGTTAAGGAATTATGAAAAATTATGTAGTGTTGTTGCTTGTGATTTGGTTTAGTTGGATTATCGGTTTTACTTCCTCTGGAATGGTTGTTATGAATTACGGCTCATAGATATACCGAAAATTGGCTTGGTAGAGCTTACAGCATGCACTGGCTGCATAACTGATAGCAATGATAGTTAAGTACCGTTGAGGAAGAGCTCAACTGCATAGTTTCTAAATGTCTTTTTTAGCAATTTTATAAGTGCGAACATCAAATTTCTAGTGTTTTTAGGTCGAAATGAACTTCAAACAAACAAGACATGCATGGCCCAAAGCTATATGAATTTTAAAATTTGACCTTGCACCTCTCCAATTTGACTTCGACAATTGTTGTTTTGACATTCATTTTGTCTTAGTAATACAAGTAAAATACCAAAAAACTCAGCGGTAGTTAACTGCCGCCGGTTTTTTTAGTTATAAGCCAGCGGTAGTTAACTACCGCTGGAGGTATTTTAGTCTTTTAATTATGTTTTTAGAAAGTATTGAAAGTCAGAAAAACAATTGTCTTTGACTTCTACCCCAGAAACTTGTTTAAAATCCAAATTTGCCTTTAGAAAATCAATGGTTTTCATATTGTTTGGACATGTCTCACATCCCCACAACCGCACGAAATTGCTAGTTTACTATTAAATTTTCACATTGTTAAAATTGATTTTTGTATTGGTGAGATTGCAGGAACACGACTATGTATCCGCAATTTCAGTAATAAATTTTCCGGAACATAATTGTGTTTGGCAAATTTTGTTGGAAAAATAAGACATAGAATCATTATAAATAATAAATCAAACATAAATATAAGCACAAATAAATATGACTCTTCATCAACTTAAATAGAAAATAGAAAACTTATCGATTTTGACTGAGGCGTGCAAAATGCACTAGACTTAAGAGTATTTTGTCACCCTGAATAAGTTATCCGATGCGATAGGTCTCATAGCTAATACTCTCCAGAATACAATAATCACTTCTTGCTAACACCTCACATGAATTAGCAAGGTCTCAAAAACCACTTTTAAATACTCAAGGGAACTTAATTTATCTTAGTTATAAAAACCAAAATGAAAAGAAGAGATGAGGTACTTGTACACATCAATTCACAACAACTTAAACTTGAACCAAATAAACTTGAAACTATTACCATGGCTATGAATGATTTATAATTGCCACGAGTAAATCATATATAATAATAATGAGAAGTAATATGAAATTGAAAGTAAATCATATATAAATAATGATGAGAAGTAATATGAAATTGAAAGAACCTGCATGACGACATCAATCAATCTAATATAATTGGCAGAGAATCATTTCTCATTTCCTTCTACACCAAGTTCACCCCTATTAAAAACCTTTAATTTTAACAATCATGTTTAAATCCGAGTTCTAATCAGGTACACTATCTATTTAGTAACATTTAATTGAAGATAAACAAAATTCATGATCATTTTCACGCATCCAAGAATTAGCATGTAAGCTAAAAAAGGATTCAAAGTCTCCAACAATAAAATCATTAATCATTATCAAAATAGAACTCAATAGCTAATGTGGCAGCATAAAAGAAAGCTACAAGATCTCAATTTTAGAAAAATCATAGAAGCACTATTTTTCCCAACATATTCAATACAATACTTTCGCAATTTCACAACACGCAAAATCAAGATTTGTGAGGTATAAGGTTGGAATGTATACCTGACCCCTTGTGGTTGATTTCAAGAGTATAAGAATTTAAAACTTACAACAAAGTTGATCACATCATACTCTTCTAGTTTCTTTAATTTATATATCTTCTGAACCATCCATTTTTTGGAAAAATAAATGAGTTTGATTTCGGAAGAATACATTCGTTGGGCTTCAACTGAATAGACTAATAGAACCGATCGTTTCATACCATGCATAATTGAGAAGAGAAAATTTCAATTAATAATTATCAAAATCGTAATAATAAAACTTATGTTAAAAGAATACTGGTGATTCAATATTGGCTAACACAATTTATCAATTTTCTATCATTCTACAAATTAAACACACTAAGCCAAAGTATTTACTTGGCCACAAAATAATTAGATGTAACGGTGATAATAACATATCACCTTCTTTATTTTATTTTCAGCAGCCATGTCAATAATAAGTAAACAGTAAATCAAGAGTATTTCATGGCAACGTAAAAAAATGAAAAATATGACAACTTACTCATAATTGATTAATTAGATGAAGAAGAATAATTGTGTTTGGCAAATTCCAAGACTATATATAATTGTGTTTGGCAAATTTCACGACTATGTATCTGCAAACTATGATTAATATTAGTGAGACACAGGGCAATGTCATCGTTTATTGAAATTACTGGAGCTTAATGAGACCTTTAGGCAATTATATCATTATGTTTGTGTACCGGCAATTTTGAATTTTCAAATTCGTTTATGCATAGACAAATTCAAACTCCACTTTTCTGAAACACAAATGTGTATGGCAAACCTAAACTTTGACTTTATCAAAACATAAAAAAGCAGGTGAAGGCCTTAAACGGTATGAAGATGATCCATATATAACCCCAACCCCTACATAGAATTCTGCTCTTCACCCAACTGTTTTTGCTCGTTCCCAACTGAAATTCTCATAATGCCCCTGTATGTGTTAACTCGCGTAGAGATTAACACTAGCGTGAGTTAACTCACGCAACGTGAGTTGAGTCACGCATAATTAACACTAACGCGAGTTAACTCATGCAGAGGTATTTTTGCAATTTCAGTTGGGAGCGAACAATTTCTGCTAGGTAAAGAGCAGAATTCCCCTACATATGTAAGTAGTTTATTCTGCACTCAGTGGCCCTTTTGTATGCTATGCATTTTTTGGGCTATACATACATATTTCAGATTTTAGTCTTGGAAACATGGAAATCTTACCCAATATTTAACCTAAACTACCTATTTTACACTCTTATATAAAGTAAAATCCTTAATTTTTTTTATTTGTTTCACATGATTTTTTTTATTTGTTTCTTGGGGAGGGAGGGAGGGAGGGAGGGAGGGAGGGAGGGAGGGAGAGAGAGAGAGAGAGAGAGAGAGGGAGGGAGAGAGAGAGAGAGAGAGAGAGAGAGTCGGGATATCAAACCAAAATACAGTTTTTGAGTTTTCCAGTTTTACGGTTGTTACCGGAAACGATTGATGAAGCTTTTCTGTTTGGATATGCTACCTTAGATAACTTATTTATAGTTTTCTGGTTGTGTTTGTTTGTCTAGAAAAATCAAAAGAAGGCTTCCAGTTTGTTCTTTTTAGAAAACAATACCTAATGTTTCCAGTTTGTTGGGGATACCGGAAAACTTCATCCATGTTTTTTTTTACAAGTAACAATAATCATATATTAAAAATAAAGATCTTTACAAATACTAATGTGTTATAGTACTTCATCCAGCCAAATACTATTGGGTTCACTTAAAGCCAAATGGGCCAAGTCATGGGCTACTCTAACACCGTCCTTCTAACATAACAAAATCTATGATTGAGAAACTCTTGTCCTACATTTCTAACGATCTGAATAACGTTACCACAATAGTTTGAAAATTGTTGTTCACACATTTAACAGGGCTGATAAACATATGTTATAAGAATAGAACAGATATAGGAGTTTCCAAAACTCCATTGTTACGTTTTTGATATTCCTAGGTGTGATTTTCACCATGCTTAAGCCATTCCAAGCCAATTTCAAGCACAAAAACAAGTAAGTTTTTTGAATCCTATTGCATTGTTGTTTTGTAATTGAATTGTTTTTTTTTTTGGTTAAATTTCGATTATAGAGGTTTTATTGATTTTATGATAGTTTTGGTTTAGGTTTTGATGAATTGTTGTAAAATTGTTAGGTTTAGGTTTTGATTTAATGATTTTATGATAGTTTAGGTTTAGGTTAATTAGAATTGTTAGAATTGTTTAGGTTTAGGTTTAGGTTTAGGTTGTTATGAATTGTTAGAATTGTTATAGAAGTTTTATTGAATTGTTAGGTTTATTTTGATGAATTTGTTGTAGAATTGTTTAGGTTTAGGTGTAGGTTTTGATGATAGTTTAGGTTTAGGTTTTGATTTTTTGATTTTATGGCATTGTTGTTGAGTTTAGGTTTGATCGCCAATTTTTTTTATGGAGGTATGTCTCAGAATTAGAATCAGGGTAACGTTTAGGGTGATGAGAAGAAAAAAGATAAATCACCTATGACATGGCACATAATTGTTTGTGATGGTTCCGAAAAAAAGAAGGATTTGAAGGTGCCGGTGTACAATCAGTCGAGGTTGAGGAGGAGCGGGAGGACATGCTATTTTGGTCCTCAACTAAAAGTAGGTGTGTAACAACCCAATTTTCACTAGATTTAATTTTAATTGTTTTTATGTGTGTTTAATTGTGTTTGTGTGTGATTAATTGCCTTTGTGTGTATTTTGGGTTAGGATTAGTGGATTTCGGTGTAGAAGGGTATTATAGTCATTTTAGACTCAGGGGTATTTTGGTCATTTGTGAGCAAGGGTAAACTAGTGATTTCGTGGTGAGGGTTATTTTTAGTGTTTCAAGTGAGAACCATTACTTTTACTAAGTTACTATTCGGTAGTGATAATTAGTTTTAGACCGGTAATTATTCAATAACTTTTAATCGTTATGGGATAGAAACTTTGGGAGTTAGTTTATAAGTGTTGTGAGCCCATTAAGACATAAAGTGGGTTAAGCCCAATTGTGTAGAGCCTATATAAGTATTAGTCATTAAAGAAAATAGGGTCACATAATCATTTTACAATTTTGAGAAGAGGTAGAGAGAGAAAGGGGGAAAGAGGAAGAGAAGAGGGTTGTTGAGAATCTTGAAGAGGCAAGAGGAGCTAAGGATTCTAGGAGCTTGATTGAAGCTTGCGCTAGGATTATTGCTCATTGAGGTAAGGGGGTTAGATTTCAATCATAATTTATTAGTTTAATTCTTCTTTAATTCTATGCATAAGTGCTTAATTGTGAAAAGTGATTATTGTGATTTTAATTGGTGAAATTCGTGCTTATGTTTGGATGCAATATTTGGGTATATGAATTGAAGATAATTAAGTTGTTAATGTTGAATTTTACATGTTTATGATGTATATACATGTATACTTGTGTTTTACCCATAAATGATGAAGAATGAATTGTTGTTGATGGATTGTTGATGAAATCATGTTTGATTGATGTTGTTGTTGTTGTTGTTATGAGGTATTGTTGTTGATGATTCATACCTTGGGTGTTCATAATTTCGGATTTGTGGTATGAATTGAGTTGTTGTTGAGGGTTTTGTAAAAATGGGTTGAATTGGTGAATTGTG
>Ga0228711_1012603_pt1 | contig 10285 bp, 7 predicted proteins | sample MedpolnodulmetaG_2_FD_177996 | JGI IMG/M metagenome (GOLD analysis project Ga0228711, IMG submission 177996) | Root nodule microbial communities from Medicago polymorpha collected in Santa Monica, California, United States - brown nodules | ecosystem: Host-associated > Plants > Roots > Nodule...
AGCGGATCCGTGAGAATTGTGAAAGTGTGAGCTGAGCTCCCCACCTTAGGATTATTACAAGATCCAATGGTTGTGATTTGCTTATGTATGGTGCATAAGGAAATCCTTATGCACCATAACTTTTGCCATTTCCCCCAACTTTCAGATACAATGGCGCTCTTGCATTGGTTGTTCAACTGACCCAAAAGACAAAAAATTACGAATTAATTAATATTACTTGTGAAATGAGTAAAAGAAAAAGAAAAAGAATACTGAAAGTGGATGGGTAAGACGAAAATTGTGTGGGACGAAAATACTGAAACAGAAATGCGTGCCTAGTGCCTACGCTGTGCTGTGGTAGTCCTAAAAATGATGTACTATTTTTTTATTGGGTGGGACGAAAAATAAGAGTGCGTTCTTATTAAGCTGAGGTAGCCGCCAGCATTTCTTGCGATCGTGCCTATAAAACATCAAAACCCTAGTCATTCACTTTCTATCTAACCAATTCTTCTGCGGCACGTTTATCAAAATCGAAAAATCATTTTGTCGCAGAGGTTTTGGGTTGAGAGTTTCTACTAACAATGAAATTGATGTATGCTTACACAATTGTAGGGATAGTTGTTTTATTCATTGTCTCTCGCACATCCAACAACAACAACAATCACCTCTCCCTCCGTCTCAAGCTCTACTTCCATCATAACCACCAACTCCAGACAGATCAAGAATTCCATCACACCCAGTTGGAGATGATCGTTTATGATAAGTACCACAATGGATTGGTTTCATTCTACAAGTTTGGTCTATCACAGTATGCGGGTTAGGTTCCTCTTTCTACTCTTTTTTTCTTCTTTTCAGATGTGAGTTCATTTCATTTAACCGCTTTGCAACTACTTCAACGTGGTACTAAAACTCTGTAGGCTTCATAGATCACGATTGTTATCAAAGTCGCAGTTTAAATCTTGAAATCACACAATTTTAGGAGTTAAATCGTATGCAAAATCGTTTTCTTTGCAAAGATCAAGAAAATTGATTAGTGATGGATACTACCATGTTGATCTAGTAGCGTCATACAAGACTTTTCATGATATTTTTTCATAGTATTATTTTATACTAAGACTTTCCCTTTTTTCTCTGATTATTTTTTACTATTCTCTTTTGAAATAATATTAGTTTAATTTAATTTAATCCATGCGAGTCAAAGTATAGATTAATAAGAAGGGATAAACTTTTCCTCAAAAAGAAAAAATCAAGGATAAACTATTTCAGATATTATCACAGCTCAGTTAATCTAAAATAATCACTACATGCCAGCTTACAAACAAAAATAAATATATGCTAGTTTCTCTTTCCCTTCGTTCTATCACTGAAATACATTGAATTGAATGTTGTAATTTGTGTTTTTCATTCATCAGATGGTGGTGATGAAATGAGGTTGTTGGAAGAAGAGCGTTTTAATGCATCGGATGAGGATGAAGACGGTCTTTTAAACTTTCCTGAGTATAAGGAGTGAGCTTCTTTCTACTACTTGTTTGCACATCCATGCATCCACATCTAGCTGCTGATCCTTTTTATTTATGCTAATTTTTTTCATAAATTTTTAAAAAATGTCTTGTAGCTTTCTTCACCCGGCTAACAGCAAGAACCCAAAGCTTCAACAATGGTTATTCAAACAGGAAGTCAGGTAATTGGTACCCTATATGGGTGAATCAAACTGGTGCTGGATATTATAAATTTGAACAATATTTGCTATGGTTAATCTAATTTTTCTGAAGGGAATGGAAAATCTTCAGTTTATATACTATTAACTTACAATAGTAATGCTTTGATGCACTCTTGGTTGATTTATCCTTTTATTTCTTTGTAGCAAACGTGATACGGACAGAGATGGGAAGGTCAATTTTATACAATTTTTCTATGGGGCCTATGATGGAGAGAGTTACAAGGACTCAACAGATAAAGTTTTGTTTTCTCAGCTTGACAAAGATGGCGACGGGTGATTAACCTTTTTCTTTTCCCATAATTATTCCACTTTCTTGGAATCAATATGATAGTTTGCTTATAAAACATTACCTATTTGTTTTTAGGGTTTTCATTTCAATCTGTGCAGGTATTTGTCAAATATTGAACTACTTCCTAAAATTCGGAAACTCCATCCATCTGGGCATTATTATGCAACAAAACAAGCAGAATACTTAAATTCACAGGTATTAAATTTAACTGTTGACAAAGGTCATTTCTTTCTTACAAAGTCGTACAAACATGCGAATGATCACTGTTCTCACATTCAATTCAAATATTGAATCAGCAAGATAATTTTTTGTATATGAAAAACTAATTTGAATTAGAAATTGACTAAATAAATCATGGGATCCACCGTGAGTCCGTGACTGCAACACCTCATTAAAACATCTGTTGGATAATGTCATGCTTTATTTTCATTAGTAACCTTTCTATACTGATTGACAGACACAAGTTAACAAAGATGAGCACCTTAATTTGCAGTATATGTTTCTACTTTCCACGATGAGGTAAGGGAAATTCTTTAGCCGTCTATCTCTCAACCTACATTCAGTGAAGATTTTCGTTCTAATATTCTGTAATCTTTGCAATATCAGTGACAATGAGTCATTTTTGAGTTAAATGGCACAAGCACATTTTAGCAGCACGGAACAAAATCAGCAGTCATACTAATTATAGACCAAAATTGAATCTCCAGTTGGTGTTATGCATACTTTGTTGTTTGTTGTTGTTGTGGTACTGGTTTTAAATCGTTGTTTTTGTGGATTTGGCCAGTGCAAACTCTTTGTAAGTTTTATTGCTCTTTTCTTAGCATGTCTTGTTCTTGGACTAGAGCCTAGTAATGGTAATGTATTTCTTTGCATCTTCAAATGCAAAAGCAATGGGACTATCTATTATTTTATGGATAAAAATATACACGTTGATTTTCTTTTATGATTATAAAAATTCATTGTCACGTCCAAAGAAAAAATCAGCTTGGATTAGAGATTACTCCAGACTTGAACCTACTTGTCAATATTCAATAAAGAAGGTAAACTCAACCCTTCCTCATGGAACTATGTTGTAAGGAAAGGCCTCATAATATTATACATGTGGTCAAGTAATGTTACAACATTGTCCCTAAGGCAACAACTAATACATCCAAAAAAGTTTGAGAAGAAAACTCAGGTTTAAACTCTGCTCTAGTTATTAAAATAACAAACGAACAACCCGTGGTGTTGAAATAGTTAAAAAAATTGAACGAGAATGTGAAACAAACTGCATCAAGCCATATTTTTAATTGAACCTCAGTTCATATAGTTTTGAACTGTAACTCTTTTTTTTATTTGACCAAAGCAAACTTAACTGATGTCATTAATTAAAATAGCGTCAATACAAGGAGGATAAATCTCAAAAACATGGTGATTAGGCCAAGAACATGCCGCCCTAGCAATCGTATGAGCAGTCATGTTCGTTTGACGCCTAACAAACTGTAACACTTTAAAACAATTTAAAAACTGAAGCAAACCACTAGATCAAAACCTAAATCACATCCGTTTTATTTTGAAAATAAAAGGCAATCCAAAATATCTTGCCCGAAAGCCAATCACAACCATTATGATGATTAACCCTATGAAAATGATTGGAAGTATATAAATTACATTACTCTTAAAAGAAGTTGAGATACTTGGACCTTCAGCCATAATTTCCACTTGCTGAATGAAATTGAGATATTGTGAGATGTTTATTGGGCTGACCCCAATCCCTCTCAACAACTTTACCGGCATGTACCCTGATGTTGGTGTTCCTGATTCTGCTGTAACTTTGATTTTGAGCATTGGCTGATTTTTCACCCTGCTATTTAGATAGCGAGACAAACCTTGGTCACACATTAGATACACATGGTCAGATTTAATTTCAAGACTAGGTCTATCCAAGTATACTTGAATATTCTCACCTTCACCACCAACACTAATATTAAATCTCAAAATGAAACCCTCTGATTCAACTTGTGGAACAATGAAGCAAAAAATGAAGGCCAATTGATCAGAAGAATGATTCGCGAAAGAGAGATCGATATCCATGTAATCATGTGTTGTCCTATACACCAACCATTTTGGAACACTGCTTCCTGGATACACATACGTGCCTTGAGCATCATAATCATGATCATCACTAGATGTAGATATTTGGTGCTGTGCAAATTTCATCATGTTAATTTGCGCATTCAACTCTATTGCTTTAAGAGAATGTTGGACCAGTTTCACACAATTCCAGAAGAAAACCCTTGTCTTGTTTTCCTTTAACATTTGAAGAGCAGTTGAAGGGAAAGATACATTCTCCAATGATACACAACCTCTGACATCTAGAGTTATCAACGATGAAGGAAGCTCAGGTAGAGTTTGAAGCTCGATGCAATGGCTTAAGTCTAGATGTCTTAGTTTCGAAAGATTTTTTATGCTTTCAGGCAAGTTTTTAACATAACTGTGTGGAAGAAGCAACTTTTCAAGTTTGGTTTGAAGTCCAATTGATGATGGTAGTTGTTTGATACCTGTGTGTTCCAAGTTCAAATTTACCATTTCCTTTGAGGTTACTGAGAATTCCTTCAATGAATTGCAGTGAGCTAGGGAGAGATGGCGAAGGCGACTTAAATGGATGTTGCTTTTGAGGCTTGTGAGGGAAAGACATCCACCTAGGTCCAATTTCTCAAGCTTATTGAGAGTAAACAATGATGGATGTATAGAAGTTAACCCTTTACAGAAGCGAAGATCAACTATTGCAAGATTTGTGGCCTTTGATAAGTCTGGAAGCTCCACCAATTGTGAGGAAAATTTGAGTATAAGAACCTTTAAATTCACAACATCCTGTGCAGTTACATTAAACGTAAGATTGATAAAATTCAATATTTATAATGATCAGTTACTATTCAGAGTAACTTATAAGATGGATAACTTGATATTGCAATGATCAGTTCCAACAAAAACAGATATTTCAAGGACTAAAGGGCAGCCCGCATACGCTGGGTTTGGAAAGAGGTCCTACCATTTGATGTATTGTACGCAGCCTTATCCTAAAGCTATTTCTAGGGAACCCGTGATCTTTCAGTCACATGACAACAATTTTATTGTTGCGCCAAGGCTCCGGAACTAAAAAATTAAGGATCAAAAGTAATAGCTAAAAAAAACGAAAAAGTTTACAATAACTAAAATTACCTTCTCTTCATGCCAAAGTTTTTTAACTTGGCTGTACTGCAAGTTCAACATAACAAGCTTCTCCCCATTAAACTTGGATGGTAAGGACTCCAAAGGGTACTGTTCCCAGCGAAGATATTTGAGTTCATTTGGCAAAGATTCAAGCCCTTGAGGAAGATACAAGCTTCGATGATTTTGGGGAAACAAGTCTTTACTATAAATATCAAGATATTGTAGTTTGTTCATCTTAGCAAAGACCTTGGGATTTAACTTCAGCTCCTTAATTATTGACAAGTCGATAGCTATGCTTCTAATAGCCTCACTACCCTACAACAAACATAGTAGAAGTTCTTAAACACCATTGTAAGTTTCAGTTTTCTTTAAAAAAAAAATGAAGAAGAAGTCATTATACATTATCCCTTATCAAGTGATCTAAGTTCAAGAAGACATTTCAAAATATATTAAGTAGAGACTAAAAATATATTTAAGTCAAAAATTAAATTTTTGCTCTTTCAAAAGAATCACACCCTCTATTAAAAAGGGAGCTTTGCTATATATCCCGAGCTGTTCACGAAAACCTTATTGCCAATTAAATTGCTTCCTTATAACCGGAAATCATGGGAGGTCATAGCTACATTTCAAAGATTGATATTACGTAAACTAATTGTCGTGAAACCTTCATGATGTTTTTTGTCGCTATATCTAGCATATTTCTTAAAAAAGAGTCACCTTTTCTTGCTCAACTTTTACATATAGATAAAATCGTAGGTAGATTTAAAAGTAAATAAACAACATGCATATCATTGAATATTCACATACGGATAATTGATATTTAGTGATAATTTTTGTCTATCATTAGAAGTCAATTTTTATTGTTTTTGAAAAATTGGCTCCAAAAATTGAAGGCCCTATTCTCTACGCGTTATTGCAATACTGTGTACGGGCGGTGTCTATTTAGCGTAGTTCTAAATAGATGAAACACCTACCACGATGCTCAAACAAATTAAATGAGGTTGAAATACAAATATATCTATGAGATTTTTTTTTATATCCATACCTTGTTATTTTTCAGTACTTGATAAATGTCATCATGATCCACTAATCGACTTCGATTTCCAGGGTCGATGGATTCTTCACGAACAATTTCCCAAGCATTTTCTTGTATAATGCTGTGCATGGATACAACATTATCCGGAGAAACGGTGATAAGAGCTTTATTTTTCAAACTATCCACCTCATCATCCAGAGAATAATCATGGTCTTTTACCAACAATTTTATGTCGTCAAGATTGAGATGCAATCCATCGAAAAAACATGCAATGTCTAAAAGTATATTCTTCTCATGACGATCAAGATCATTGTAACTTAATTTCACAATATTGTGGATATTTTTAATTGAAATTTTTTTATAGCTTTTTAATTGGTTTTCCCATATTTCTTTATCTTTGAGTACACCAAGGCGGCCACCCAACAATTTAAGAAAAAATGGAATTCCTTTGACGTGCTTCACCATCCTCTTAGACAACTCAATGTACTCCATTTGACGTGAATGATTTTGTTCAAAGGCAATCGAATTGAAAAGCCTAAAAAAATCATCAAAGTCTAACTCCTTAACCTCATATATATCATTGTCAACAACCATTCTGGAAAGTACTTGTCTATCTCTAGTTGTTATGATGATTCTACTGCCATTTCCAAACCAATCAAGTTTTCCAATTAAATCATATAGTTGCTTTTGATCACTGACATCATCAAGAACAACAAGAACTTTCATACCACGAAGCCTCGCTGCATCACGATGTGGCAATCCATGTGGTATGTCAATTTTCAAATCTGGTTCCTCTAATAGATTAGAAAAAAGTTTTTTCTTTAAATATATTAATCCATGTCTTTCCCATTCTTCTCTTACATTAGCCATAAAGTTACAACGGTCATATTTAGAACATGACATGTTATATACTTCTTTTGCAATAGTTGTCTTTCCAATACCACTCATGCCCCAAATTCCAATAGCACGAACATGTGATATTTGTAACAATGATTTCACATGTTATATTTGTTTGCCAACTCCAATCAATCCATTTGAATTATCAATACCCACATGCTTCAACTTCTCTAACACATCTTTAACTATTTCTTCAACAAGCTTAGCATCATCCCTATGGGATTAAAATAAAATAAAGGGGAAAATGTATATATCAAATTGAATTAGATATATTTATTTGGATGTATATAAATAAAAGTCACTGTCGGTTAACATATATTTAATTTTATATATCATTTAGGTTTTAAAAATTTATAGTATCTTAATTTATTTATTTTTATGTTAATAAGTATATTTTATATAAGATGTTTATTGATGTCATTAGACTCACAATCTAATGTCTTAATTTTTCTGTATTTTAAATTTAATTGAAAATAATAAAAATAATTATTATTTTTAAATGTTGATAGGATTCTCGTAGGATTTAGATCAGGAGCGAAATTGAAACGAGAGGATAATATTTTGGATGACGAGCAGGCTTATAAAAACCTGTGTCATACAACTTTTTGTTTGTCAAAAAACTTTTCTTTATGATGAAATAGAAAGGAAATATATGATTGATCAGGAATGAGTATGATGGTGAATTCTAACATATTAGGATAGATGTCCTAAGGAAATATATGATTGATCAGAAACTTTTTTTATATATTTTTTTTTTGTTGTGGTTAGGGTTTGAACCCCGAACCTTGCATATATTATCCATTGTTTTTACCAGCTGAGCTAAATTTACGATGACACATTTTTTATATTTAAATACATTATTATATGCTACAAATAAAATATAAAATTGTATTGTATATAATTAAAAATTTTAAAAATCATGTTAAACATAAGTCATAGATCTATTTGCTCATTTGTTTATTTAAGCATATGTCATAGATTTAGGAGCAATCTATATGATAAGTTAACGGCAGGGAAATATGGAGAATTCATGTCTTAATTAAATTCATTGTTTTTGTATCCTTATTTTTATTTTTCTGAAATTTTGATACCCCTATTTTAAAATTTAGTTTTTTTGTCCACCTATTTCAATTTTTTTTTCTGACTTTCGATCTCTCACCCCTACTACAAGAAACCTGACATTTAGTGAAACTGAATTTTCATAGGTCAAAATCCTTTTACCGTGGGTATAGCTCCAACCCAAATACCTAGAAACTTGACTTTTCGTGTGTAAAAGTCCTTTTACCATATGTAAATCCCTAAGTATCTATATCAAGATATTTGTATGTTCTGATTAAGCTCAATACTTACGGCTAAAATTTGTAGGTAAAACCAAAAGTTAATCGGACGAGTAAAATTCGTCACTACATACTAAAACGACCCAAAAAACCTATGAGTATAGGTACTTGGGGCTATATATCTACGGTAGAAGGACTTTTACATAAGAAAAATTTACTGCCAATTACAATTCAAGTTTTATGTACTGGGGGTGGGAGATCAAAAGTTAGAAAAATTGAAATATGGAGATCAAAACGCTGAATTTTAAAATATGAGTACCAAAACTTCAAACAAAATGAAAATAGAGGAACTAAAAATGCATTAAAGACAAAATTCATTTATTGGAAATTTAAACAAAACTTACAAACAAACTGATGATGAATGAAACCCTGCTATATCTGCGGATTTCTTCAAAGCAGATCTCCACCGTTGCACCACGGTCGAATTGTACTTTCGTTCATGTTCAGCAAATGCATCTGCATAAGTTCCATTTTGATAGCGCACAACTGCAGGGTCCAGTTGGTAGAAAACTGGTAATAAAATTTGTCCATATTTCTCTCTACACTCAACAATTTTGACTAGCTCATCCAAACACCACGTTGAAGTAGTATAGTTTTCAGAGAATATGACGACAGAAATCAATGATGTTTCAATTGCATGAAAAAGTGATTGTGCTATTTCATCACCTTTCTTAATCTTATTGTCTGCGAAGAAAACAATTTTCTTTCGAGAAAAAGCTTCAAGCAAATGGCCAAGAAAACCTTTCCGAGTTTCTGGACCCCGAAAGCTAACAAAGACATCATACTTATGAATTTGAGGAACAGAATATTGAAAATTTGTGTCAGTTGTTGTGTTTGCCACTTCACCCTTCAATTTCCACATAAACAAGAGACAAACAAAAAATACACGAGTAATGTGCATTGTGGATCTTCCTTTGTCTCTTCTACTCTACATAAGATAGCCACGACAAAATTAGATAATTATTAAAGAGAGATTATATAAAGAAATTGATTAAGATCAAACAACCACATTATTGGTGCTTACATTGATTACTTCGAATGATGATTTCACTTGTTGGGATGACTTGAATGGATCATGTGTATATATATATATATATATATATATATATATATATATATATATATATATATATATATATATATATATATGGATCTTGTTGGAAATTTAAGTCTAAATAAAAACAAATTTCATAAAGTACGTTCAATAATTATGAATCAATAGCGGAAGCAAACAAAACATTGAACATGATTATGATCGGCGGATCTACGACATGTTTGATTTATCAAGAATATCAAGAAATAAGGTATTAGGAATACCTGGATGAAGCTTTGATGGCAGTCCTCTCAACAACAACGATAAACAGAGAGAGGAGATGATGATATGAAACACACTAAAATAGGGTTAGCGGCGGCTGATTTGGTTCTTCCTCAACTGGTACCTTTATGCCTCAGGTTCTCTTCAGATGGGGAGAAGAGAGAGTTTTGCCGTGTACGGTGTATTGGGGACCATAGCCTCTTTTATATTGGATGGCCATTAGGGTTTCCCATTATTCCGTTAATGGGTCATCCGGACATCCACTCATTGAGTCCATATCAACTAATTAAATAATTAATTATCCAATTAGAAATCTAATAGCCTTATTACTTAATTTGATCACTAATCAATTAAGACTCACAATTGATAAATAGCTAATATAATTGTTATTAAGATATTTGCCCACATAATGATATTGGAATATAATTAAATAATAAAATATTCCAACAATCTCCCACTTGGGCTACATATCTTAATAATTATACCAGAATTCTTTAGGCGCGCGTCTGAATGCTATTTA
>Ga0228711_1012606_pt1 | contig 10282 bp, 8 predicted proteins | sample MedpolnodulmetaG_2_FD_177996 | JGI IMG/M metagenome (GOLD analysis project Ga0228711, IMG submission 177996) | Root nodule microbial communities from Medicago polymorpha collected in Santa Monica, California, United States - brown nodules | ecosystem: Host-associated > Plants > Roots > Nodule...
ATCTGGGATTTGGCGTGATATCTCCGGCCGCCTGCGTCGCCGAAGCCTCCCGCGCGCTGACCCGAAGCGAGCTGAAAAAATCTACTGCGCCAACCATCGCTGCGCCAGTCGCCGCCGTGAGCCCTGTGCACCGCCGTAGCGCTACCCCCAGAGCCATCACAACTCGACGACCTCCGAGGATCGCATCATGAAAATCACGCTCTTGCCGTCCGAGAAAGGCGATTGCCTGTTGATTGAAGCCAATGCCGTTAGCATCCTCGCCGATGGCGGCATGCCGGGATCCTACACATCGGAGGTGCGCGGCTTCCTCGGCAGATGGGCGGAAGACACCGGCAAGGACCTCGACCTCGTCTATGTCTCACATGTCGATCAGGATCACATTGCCGGCGTTCTGCAGTTGCTCGAGGATACCGTGCAGTGGCGCGTCTTCGACCACAAACGCCAACGGCCAACGAGCCACCAAGCCGCCCTTCAATAGACCCCCCAGGATCAAACGCATCTGGCATAATGCCTTCAAGGCGATGGTTAACGAGTCCGAGGCGATCGGCAGCGTTCTTGCCGCGCGCGCCAACACGCTCTCCAGTTCGACCAACCCGTCGCTGCTTCGGCTTGCCGATGCGTTCCGCAGCGTCGCCAACTCAATTCCCGAGGCGATCAAGGTGTCCCGCCGCATCGCCGCCGATCAGTTAAACATCCCGCTCAACGGCGAGTTCGATAGCCTGCTCGCCATGGTCCGCGGGCAGGAGGAAATCAGTCTCACCCCCGGCGGCGACGTTGCCATCCGCGTCATTGGTCCGTTCAAGAAGGATCTCGAAATCCTCCGCAAATATTGGAAGAATTGGCTGGCCAATTCCGAGAATGCTGGCAGCGTCGACAAGCTCGAGGCTTGGCTCGAAGACAACGAGGGCCCCATCCCGCCCGGCTTCGGCGTCTCCATCGACGACGAACTGGGCAACCGTAAGAGTGTCACCGAGCCCAACCTCGCCTCACTCATGCTATTGCTCGAGGAGTCCAAGCCCGGCGGCGGCGTCACCCGCGTCGTTTTGACCGGCGATGGCCATTCCGATGATATCCTTGCCGGCCTCACCCATCATGGCCGGCTCGCCGATGGCGGTGGGTTGCATGTCGATGTGCTGAAGCTTCAGCACCACGGCTCAGAGCACAATCTCGATCGATCTTTTGCTAAGCGCATCACCGCCGACCACTACCTGATCTGCGCCAATGGCGAGCACGAGAATCCCGACATGCGCGTCCTCGAAGTCCTTCTCGACTCGCGCTTAGGCTCCGCCGAGGATATTTCGCCCAACCCGCTAGCCCGTGAGCCTTTTACCATCTGGTTCAACTGCAGCACCGACTATCTGGAGAAACAACAGGCTGCACACACCGCCAAGAAAGGAGCGCCGTCGGACAAGCTCGCAAAGTGCATCGCCCAGTTTACAGCGATCGAGCAGAAGCTCGCCGACGCAAAGCAGGCGAGCAACGGCCGGCTGAAGCTGAAGTATCTCAAGGTCTCACCGCTCGTGCTCGATGTCTGAACGGAAACGCGCCGAATTCAGCTGTGCATAGCATGGGCGCGTCAATGGAAGGCCGGCGGTTTGCTATAATAATAACTTCGCGACTGTGAGCGTCAGCGCGGAGACGTCGCCCATCGGCTCCGTTCCCATTGATACATTATGCGACCTTTTTGGCCCAGACCGTGAACATCCTAGCAACAAGCCGTCCAACGCGCTCGTGAAGAACGGATCCCTCAATCACTGTGCACTTTGGCTACGTACACGATTTGGTAGTCCGAAGCGGACAATCAATTCGTTACGCATGGACGGCGGGTTTGCGCCCGCATTCCGGCCGTTCCGGCTGACTTTGACCTTGCCCAAAACGGACGTTTGAACTAGGGCTGCGGTTCGTGCGGCTACCATTCTTCCGATCTATTGGAGCAGCAGGGTTGTGGTAGGCATGCATGCTCGTCGCTATCAGTGATGAGACACACTCACGTGATGGAAGGTTCCCGTGCCGGTTCGAACCCGTTCGCAAAAAATAGGCGACAAAGGCCAGAATCAGGTTCGTGAACAGGTGGATGCGCATCCCCATTGGATGTGTAGATTTCAGGACCTCGACTACGGGGTCGACCTTGAGGCGGAATACGCGCCCGCCCAAGGCGACGGACAGCGCCCCGCAGGCAAGCTGTTAAAACTACAGGTCAAGGCGACCGAGTCGGCCGACGTGCGCGGACAGGTGGTCCACGTCGCACTTGAACGATCATTCCTAAGTTATGCGCTGCAGTTCCGGTTGCCGGTGATCCTTGTGCATGTGGACGTGACGACGCGTTCGGCTTGGTGGCTTTGGCTCCAGGCCTGGGCGCTGGAACACGAAGAGCGCCTTGCGTCATCGCCCGACAATGCAACTATCACTATCCATATACCGCTTCATAAAACGCTCGAAACTGGCCTTGACCATGAACTTATCGATGTCGTAGCAGGCAAACACGCGTCGGCCGTGGTGCTCGCTCTAAGGGAGCTGGCTGACGTTGCCGCTAGTGACGGCCAGCAGATCAAATTATTCAGGGGTGTGCTTGCACTCCTGGATGATATCGAAGCTCCGAATCGGCTCCGCACGGCAGAGAAGATCATAGAGCTTCTGGTCGGCCTGGGATCGAACCCTGGCTTGTGGCAAACGTCGCAGCTAATCCCGCAGATCGTTGCGACCGTCGAACGCCTTGGTGACATGTTTAGTCGGGACCAGGTCCTACGCCTAGTCCTGCGGTACGATTCCTACTCGCGGGCCGGCCTGGAAGGCTTAGCGACATTTTACGATCGCTGGCCAGAGCAAGCGAGGGCAATGGATTTGCCATCCGCTTTTCGGGATGCCGACGTAGAGGAGGTCGCATGGTATTGCTCTGCGCGTGAACATTACGCCGACCTTAGTGGCTATCAACTCGTCATGCGTTTTAGCCACGGCAAGTTACCACAAACTCGTTTCGGCAAACTCCAGCTACGAGACGATGATGACGTGTCGTACCGGCTTTTCACAAAATATCCCACGCGAGGGAGCTCAATTCTTCTCGACAATCTGATGTGGGCGGAAACCCAGGCGCCGGAAGCCTCTTGCTCGTAGTGTTCCGGCTATACGGTCGTGCCGGCCTATCATGATAGGCGTCATGTGGACACTATGCGGGCCACGCGGCGATGATCTTTACGACCCAAATATCATGGAGCGGATTCCTGCCCTCTCGCTTATGGGCGGTGGGGCTGAGATAGCCGCCGTTCAGATGGCCGCCGTGCTGCGACGGCAACGCGCCCCCAAGTCGGTCGTCCAGCCCTCGTTGCGCATTTCCCGGAAGCCGTCATCAGCACAACTATCCTGGCGCGATACTATCCGCGAGGCTACCACCGAGGGGGGCGAATGTCAGACCGGCTGAGAATATCCGTCGATGGCGATTACCTGATGATTGCCTTAGGTCGCGTTGCATATGTCTTCGCGGGCCCGCAGCGCCTGCGCCCCGGCTCAGCTTGCCGATAGACCATTCTAAGCGGAAGTAGTAGACGCATCTGGCAACCCTGTGTTGCCCACCTCATTCACCACAGGCCAAGGTCGACCAGAGGAGATGTCCGGATGGCGGGGACCAGAATCAAACCCACCTTCCTCATCACGCTCGGCATCAATCTGCACCAGATAGTCGGCAGCGAATTTGGCCGTTTCGGGATCAGAAGACCGGGTCAGACCGTACAGTCCTTTACGAAGTTCGGACAAATCGCGAGGAATAAGAGAGTATGACGACGAACCGCTGCCTGTAGGCTGGTGGGAATACAGAATTTTGGAGCGCGTATTCCAGCCGAATTGACCGATGACACGGCGTCCGGTCTTGTCTTGTGCAAGCTTCAGGACGGTGGCGTGATCTGCTCCAGCGAGAAGGATGCCCGCGAGCAGCGCCTTCTGTCGCTCATCTGTTGCCACGTCATACCGCGCTGGTAAGCTCTCCCGCGCCTCTGACGAGAGCGCCAAAAACAGTTCGTCGGGGTAATCGAAGCGTGTAACTCGCTCGGTCGGCTTGTTACCGTATTTTCCGGCCGCGATTTCCAGTAGGAAGTCCAGCGTTGCCTGTCCCGGATTCTTGAGCGCAAGAAACAGCTCGTACTGCTCGGTCAACTCCGGGCATCGGGTTACAAGCCCGCGCAAAAGTTCGATGCGAAGACCTTCCTCCAGATGGCGCACACTGTTCAAGAGATCCCGGACACGCCATTTGCCGAACTCGAACTTTGCGGCCACCGCCTCGAGTCCGTCGAACAACGCGAACGGCTGATCCGATACCGGTAGCAGCTCCAGCCAGTCGAACAACGTGCTTAGGTCATTGTCCTGTATCCATTTGCGATCACCGTGCTCGGCCATCGCATCCGACAGCCCCTTCATGAGGATGCCGAAGGGCACGACAAGACCACCGACCGTCATGCGTTGCGCAAGTCCGAGCCGCAGCCGGTGTGGTAACTCGGCTTGCAAGATGTCGATCAGGAATGCCGTGCCGTCGCCATGCGGGAGCAGCACGGCGCAGCCGGCAAATCGCGCCGCACGTCCAAGTTCTTTCAGCGAGCCGCCTTTACGCAAGGTCTCTGCGGCCTTGAAAAGCAGATCCGCTGTGTCGCAGCTCTGGGCGCGGTTCCTTGACCGATTTGCGGCGGCACGAGCGAAGTCGGGCCATTGGCTGAACTTGCGATCATTGTCGTTAGGCACTGGTTCGTTTCGCTGCTGCCAAATGACTTGGAGACCGACAGCTGCTTCCGGACCGAAGTCCGCGTCGAGTAGAAAACGCTTCAGAACCGCTTCGGCCTCGTCGTTGCCGATAGTTGTCAGCGTGATGCGGTACTCGTGAACGTGAGACCATCGCATCTCGTTTAAGGCTTTCTCGTTGGACCTGTTGGCCGCGTACGCCGCCCTTGCCGCGGCAAGACCCGCGAGGTCCGCTTCGACCATCCTGTCCAATATGGGCACCTGACCAGCATCAGGGACGCGGCGCATCGCCCACGTGAGTTGGGCCATGTGATGCCGTGAAGCCGACTTACCGATGAGCTGCTGCCCCCATCCTTCTATGAGTTTGACGGCAGCTGGTCTGGTGGCAGGGGGCATCTGCAAGTGCTCGATATCGCCGCCGCGACCGTGCCGGCTGAGAATATCGGCCAGGTCATGGATTTCATCCGGAGTCAGACCCTCTGCGAACTCCTGCAAGACATCGATCAGCACGCTTGCGCGCGTGCTTTCCAGCTTGTCTGCAAGCTTTCGGAAGGATCCGTAGGCCGCCTCTGTCCGCTCGCCGTCCGCTCGGAACTTGCGTCTGGCATCAAGGTAACGCACGACCAGTTCCCGTACAGTACTGTTCCCCGCGAGAAAACACGCCACGCTTGGTCGATCGCTCTTGTCGTCCTGCAGCGTCAGCGTGGCTACGGGGTCGTCGTCGGTGGGCTCGACGCCCACCAGATACTGCTGCGGCTGATAGGGTACCTCGAGACCATTCTCCACTCGCCACTTGAGCGCGACGGCGACCTGGCGCGGAAATCGCGCCCAGGCGTCGCGCACGATATGAATACCGCGGTCCTTGAACGAGAACGCGGGGTCTCTCAGCTCGCGCTCAAGCGCCACCGCTACTTCTTCGTCCGGAAGGGCGTCGAGGGCCCTGGCCAAACGTGTCTCTGGAGATGCGTCAGCTGTTACCAAGGCTTTACGTCTTTCCATCAGATCGGCCAGTAGTGCGGGATCGCGAACCCCGTCGAAGTGGCCCCTTTGCGCGACTGCCTGCACCAACTCCCCACCAGAGGCTTTTAGAAGCTCCTCCATTTGCCGCGTGGCCCCACGGAAAGAGAGGCCTTCAAAGATGCGAAGTCGGATTTCCAGACTGTGTTCATTCAGCGCCAATGCGAGGACCGCATCGAGGGCGTTCCGATCGCCATAAAACGCCAACTCGGCGGCTAATGTCTCTCGTGCCTGATCTGGCAATCCCGCGAAGTCCCGTGCAAGACGATCTCCAAGGACGGACGGATTGAACCGACGCACGATCCTCATCGCGCTCATCTGGCTCTGACCGCTGTCGCCGGAAACGAAAGGCCAGACGATATCGGCAAACTCGGGCCTCTTAGTCTCGATCATGAAGCCCACAGCGCGGTCTAACTTGCCTGGCGTATGCCAAGCGCGCGCGAACCTTACGGCTCTGTCTCCAATGATCTCCCAGACAGTCGGCCCAGATCGCGCGACAACCTGCGCGGCGAAGATCGGGTCGATACCTAGCAGTACGTCCACGACCTTGGCGACAACCTTGGCGCCCGCCTCGTCTTTTCGCGACATACGCTCGCAGGCAAACAGGACCACTTCGGTCCAGCTGCGATCGTTGAGCGCAACAATTGCAAGCGGATGCTCGAGGCTGAGGTCGTCGCCTGCCACGATGAGCCCCGCCTCGAGGTCGAACGATGCGAACCATTCCTGCAGCTGCTGGTGCTGGAAGGCGTAGAGTTGGCTGTCCTGCCTGACCAGCAAGTGACTTGCCACGAGGATGTCGAGGACGTGAGGTGGGTTTGGTGCGGCGGAGATCTGCCCCTCAGACACGAGCTTTTCGCTTGCGCCCGATATGGCCGAACGCATTTCACGATCAGGAATGGTCGGCGTACCGGACAGCTGGGCGGCCGCCGCAATGACCGTCAGGTAGGTTTGCTGGGCGTCATGCAACTCCCGGTGAAAAAGCTCTTTGTTGGCGGGAACGGCTTCATCGGCCTCGACCATGCGGCGAAGCACTTCTTCCTTCGTCTCTGGCAGTTTCCCCGAAGTGGTCGCCTCCAGTAAGGCACGCAGGTACAGGGGATTGGTGACCAGGTCCCGCAGACCCACGGTGCGCCAGGCGCCATCGAGCACGCTGACGCCATCCTGCCCCCTCATACCCTCCGCGATTTCGAGTTGCTGGTCATCCGAGAGGGGAAGGATGGAGATGCGGCGTCCCGCGAGGGGAACGTCCAGCACGGTCCTGCGACTGCTCATCACGAGCTTCAGCAACGGAAACTGTGTTTCGAGCTCCTCCATCTCCTTAATGAGGCGGCGGCGTGCCGCCTCGGGAACTTCATTCCACCCGTCCAGGAGCAGGGCAAGCTCGCCGTGGTCGGCCAAGAACTTGAGGTGCGCGCTGGAGAGCGCCTCGTAGCTTCTGCGGCGGGATGCCCAGTCGAACAGGTCCCTGCCCGACTCGGCCCATGCGCCGAGTGGCACGAAAACCGGCACGGGACCGGCCTCAATCATCTTGCGGGCGATCTGGATAAGGGTCGTAGTCTTGCCCGTGCCCGGCGCCGACAGCAGGACGATATGCTGCGCAATAGCGAGAACCTGAGGGAAATTGGCTTGGTCCAGATTGCGGACGTCCTTAACGCCTTCGGCCGTGAGTTCGAGCTCCACGGAATGCTTGGGCCAGCTCCGCCGCCGCTCGTAGGTTTCGATATCCGCCAGCGACGCCGCGCGCACCTCCGTTTTGATAGTCGCAAGATCGGCATTCGCCGGCAGACCGAGCCGTGAAATGTAAGGCGCCAATTGCTGGATAAGTTCGTCCGACAGCTGAGCGATGGTCGCTGGGCCCTTGCCGCTGGCAAGTTGCTGGAACGCGCGCTCTTCGGCCTCCTGCTTCCACTTCTCCAGCTTCTCGACCGTGAACTCTTCCGGGTTGTGGTCGATGAGGTGGGCATGGTCGGCGCACAGCCAGATTCCGTTATCTGCACTCGCGCGTTCCATCGGCGTCTGACTGGAATCGTATCGGGGACCGCCGGGTGACGCGGCTTTGATGTGGGCGGCTACGCCGATGGTGTTCGAGCCTTCTTCGCCTTTGCGTGGTCCGATGGTCAGCCGCTGGCATTGCGGGTTGGAACACAGGTAGCCGACGCGCTGGGCGAGTTGGATTTTGACAGTGGGCTTGAAGTCGTCACGACGGCGTGCCGTGACAGCAGGCTTGGTGCCGTCAATCAGCGCAGGGGTTTCGGGCGTCATAGGCGTGTCGGGCATGTGACGACGATACTGGAAAAGCCGTTAACGCGATATGTTCGGCATAATAAAGCCCCTGCCTGCAGAAGCGGGGGGAGGAAAGTGGCCCACGGGCCGACCTCTGAGGGCCGTTCACAAGGAATGGAGCTACCTCACGTGGTATCCTTCAAGAAGTTTCAGTGGCATACCGGGAATTCGCATTTCGACCTTCAAGGACGTGCAATCCCGGCGAGCTGCCACGGCTACAACAACTGTAAGGGTGCCCTCCACTGGCTATTCCAAGAGGCTATTGCGCTCAGGCTTGCCGGCCAATTGACAAAAAGCTCTCGGCCACCCAATAGGTCAGCTCGGCGTCGTGGACGACGCGCGTGGGCGGGGCCAAACGGCAGCTATTCACTGAGCTTCTTCCGATAGCGGACCGTCGGCAGTCGGCCCCAGAGCGACGCTCGGATTCATACCGACCAAGAATCCGTTCATCCCGCTTCCCGGGCGTTCAGATCAAAGGCAGCAACGCGAACTCCCCCATCCGCCTGAGACGGCAACATGCCGCTCAGTCCCGATGTCTCGGATCCTTCGCCTTGATGGGATCAGAACCTGAGACCCCGCCATCCGACATCTGTAGCAGTTGAGGGGAATCGAACCTGCGAGCACGATATAAAACTGCCAATGCGTTTGAATTTTTGTAAGATTCTCCATAGTTAGATGGGGGCGCACAAGGAAGCGGATGAACAATTTGCGTTATCCGCTTCGAGACTCCATCGAAAGTGCATCATACACAACGAGTGCTTGGCACTGTCCCGAGTTTCCGGCCAGCGCCTCTGACTTTGACAGAGATCAGAAAATTGTGTTTAGTGTCCTCAGTCCCAGGACAGAGGACAGCCACTATGAAGAGCCAAGACATAGTTGTCCTGCTGAAGCTGCTTAGCCTGCAAGACCAAGAACTCGCGAAGGGTGCAGATCAACTGCGATCTGAATCCCTCGGGGGCGACCCTTACTCGGTGCGAAATCTTGAAGCATTGCTCGGGATTAGCAAGACCGAAATTGCGCAATCGATCAAGAGAAGCATCACTTCCGGGATCGCGCGGAAGGATACTCGCTCGAATGAACCTCGGCCACATCGGCGAAATCTGTTCGAATTCATCACCCATGGGCTGAGATTCGTGTTTCCGGCACAGGTTGGGCCTATGCAACGCGGCATTCCCACGGCGTTTGCCGCGCCGATGCTCCAGAACCTTCTCGTCAGCGGCGGGACCTATAACTATGTCTGGCCCTACGCCGCTGGACGAGAGATGGGGCAAGCGGTCGACCCCCTCTTCAAAAGCGTGCCGGAGGCGGCTTTGAAAGACGATCGACTTTATGAATACCTGGCATTGGTGGATGCGGTTAGGCTTGGAAATCAACGGGAAGTAGGCCTTGCCGCTGATCACTTGAAATCGAGGATTTTGAGTAAATGACGCCGATCCGCGATCAACTGCTAGAAATGCTCAAAGCCGTTGCAACTGCGCTTGGCGAGGACCTGCGTGAACGCCTGGTCTTCGTCGGCGGCTGTACAACCGCGCTATTCATCACCGATCCAATAACGCTCGAGGATGTTCGCGCCACCGATGATATCGATCTGATCGTGGACCTTGCCGGACTGGCGGAGTGGGCTCAGCTTCTCGAACAGCTTCGCGAGAGAGGGTTCAGGGAGGCTGCCGACGAGACAGTAATATGCCGCATGCGTCTGGGTGCTCTCAAAGTCGATTTCATGCCCGATGACGAAGGCATTCTCGGCTTCAGCAATCGCTGGTACGCGAGAGGCATCGACACGGCGACGCGACACCAGCTTTCAGAAGGGCTAACCATTCAAGTGCTGACGCCTGCGCTGTTTCTTGCGACGAAGCTTGAAGCCTTCGCCGGTCGCGGAAACAACGATCTTTTCACAAGCCGAGATGCGGAAGACATCCTTCTCGTCGTCGATGGAAGAGAGAGTCTCCTCGACGAAATCACCGCTACCGAAGACGACGTTTGGGAGTTCGTCTCCAGCTGGTTTCGCGCACTGTTGGAGCACGTCGACTTCGATGATTTCCTTGAAGGCAACATCCGCGGCCCTGCCGGCCGGGTTGATCTGGTGCGGTCGCGCTTCGTGGCAATAAGCCAAAGTGCGGATGGTGTCGCACATGATCATTGATGGGGAAGACGGCCCCGCTCCGAACCGATTGGCCGTATGATAACGCGCCAACTCAAACAGGAGCCGCTGATATGATCGCCAATACGATAGGCCTTGATCTGGCCAAGCATAATTTTCACG
>Ga0228711_1012607_pt1 | contig 10281 bp, 8 predicted proteins | sample MedpolnodulmetaG_2_FD_177996 | JGI IMG/M metagenome (GOLD analysis project Ga0228711, IMG submission 177996) | Root nodule microbial communities from Medicago polymorpha collected in Santa Monica, California, United States - brown nodules | ecosystem: Host-associated > Plants > Roots > Nodule...
CCTTCGTTAAAATCCCTCCCCTCCCCGCCCCTCCCCTCCCCTCGTAATTCTCGAACCAAACAAACCCTTAGGGGGACCGGGGAATTTGGAATACTTTGTAGATAAGTTAAACTTAAATCTTCATGGGCAAAATTTTTTTGATTCCAAGTCAACAAATTCCCTCCAAGTAAGAGAGACGCATCAATGAATGGCAGTCAAATGTACAATTATTATTTTTGAAATAGTGCACGTTAGGGACAGTTGTCCAATTCATTTATATCCCTTACACCACCTAGATGGATAAAACTTGGTTGTTATTGTATCATATACATAGTTTACTGCTCTGTGGTCTGTACTACAAAAAGGGCTTCGAGGAAAATTTCAGTTAATAAGATGAAAGTATAGATGGCATGAGGAAACAACAAACAGCCACCACCTAATTAATGGACTGTAATTGTGCGATGTTAGTATTCCCAACTCCACATAAAATAACTCGTTGCCAAGACTACCTCTGCGGCTCTGCCACTTCAAGGTTTTCAGATTTCATGCCTCACATAGCACAATTAGAATGAATCACAAGGAGTTTCAGGAGAATTACATTGGAAGCATAAAGATGAAACTTTCAAGGTGCTGTTTCTTTGTGTGCAACATAGTTCATCAATTATTTTTATGGTACCAGATCTCAGACGATTTTTTTTTGTCTCTTATCTTATCCTCATATATATGTTACCAAATGCCAAGCGTTTACAAATCACTATGAAGGATAAAGGAACAGCATATCCTCAAAAATACAAAAGAATAACTAGTTGCATCTTAGTGAAGATTTTTCATCAATCAAAGGTGTTATTCAAACTCCCATGACATGATATAGAAATTGAACTAACATAAACAACAAATATTTTTAGAGTAAATGCAGCTAATACTCACTGTTCTAAGCAAGCCAATTACAGTAGGGAGAAGACTATCTTTGAAATTGGTTGTTTCTTCTTCTAACTTTACCTGGTTATGATTAGGTAGAGATTAGATCAAAATTTGCATCCTCAAAACTTCAAAACATCACAATAATATTTATCAAAACAACAATATAATAACAGAAAGAACATAATTCACGCAACATAATAACAGAAAGAACATAATTCACGCAACATAACATTGTGAGATTTCAGCTTCTCAAACATTGGATTAAATGCAAGAGTACTCGATGAAAATATTTATCATTGTGCATTTGTGCTTAAGGTATCAAGAATCAACAATACCTTCATTTATCCTGCTACTTATACTTATTTCAACTACTTAACTACTTCCAACACAGAAGAGTTTAGACTTTGGATTCTTCACGTGAATCACAAGTCAATCCCTAACAAACCTATTTGAAAGTCAAACACTCCTTTAAACTCATGTTTTTCGAACTTAATTTAAAACCTGATACTGCACGGGGCAAAGAGCTGAGAGTCTGAAAAGATCACTAATATGAAAATCCCTTTCACTATGGAGGACAGTTCTACCATGGTGGTTCCCCCTTTGCGATTCCGACCACCACGGAACCGCACCCATTCACTTACGGAGGCCGGTTCTACCATCGGATAATGGAGCCTCCATGGTTTCACCCAGTCCATGCCAATTTCACGTCCTCTATCGCAGATTTGATTCTCAACCCAGTCCTCACGAGTTCAAAGTTTCAAACCCTGAGTCAACTCACCTTCTCCCTCCTTTGATCTCTGCACTTTGACTATCCATCTCTGTTTTTATCTCTGATGTCTTCCCTCTTTCCTTTCTCATTTCAATCAGAGTCACTTTCTGTTTCTGGTGTTTGTCCTTTTGTTCCTCTTGAACTTGAGAAAGAAAATCAAAAGGAAACCTCATCAGATGAGCAACCTATTAGGTTTGTGGCTTATGTTTGGTTTGGAAGCACAGCTGTGTTGGGAAGGGACCAAATGAGAGAGATTCAAAATGGGTTGATGAAAAGTGGACATAAATTTGTGGGTAGTTAAGGATAAGATTGTTGACAAAGATGTATAACTGAGGTTAGATGAGGTATTGGGTGTTGAGTTGGTAGAGAGAATGAAGGAAAAGGGGTTGGTGGTGGTTGAGGAATGGGTGGATCAAAGTGAGATTTTGAGTCACAAAAGTGTGGGTGGGTTTATGAGTCATTTGGAAAAAAAAGTTGTGGATGAGCTGGTGAACGTGTAGTGAAAGGGGATGAAATTGGAGAGTTGTGGTGGGTTGTGGTTTATGGTTGCTGCTATATTGATGGAGGTTAGGGAGAGGGTTGAGAGAGAGGAAAGGAGATGGTGAAAGAGAAAACACATGCTCTCCCCTTTTTTCCTTTTCCATTTATTTTATTTCATCATTAATTATTATTTTTAATTCTATAAATACACACATGGCTTTTCCTTTTTTTTAATTCAAAAAATACACAGCTGGCGTGACACAGTATTGACCAAGTCAAAATTAGTGTTTTGCAAAAGGGGCTAAACATGAGGGGGGGACTTTGGCTATTTCTTTTAAAAGGGAGCCAAAACCGCTACATTTTAAAAGTTAGGGGGTGAAATGTGTGTTTAAGCCTTATTATGAATTTGAAATGTTGGATTATTGGCGTGTTAATGTGATTATATTGATTACACAAATTTTCAAAAAAAATTACCATTTAAAGGTCTTAAAAAGTGCCCCGGGGGAACTCGTTAACATTTCCCTTATATATATGCCGTGTATAGGTTTTTAATATTATTTGTATATTAGGTATACTTTTTTTTAACATCTTTTATATTATGTATACTCTACGAATCAACGGAAGCTCCAAGATTTTACCTACACTCTCGACTAGAGTTTGACAGCCTGACAGTACAGTTCACTTTAAAATATGCCAACTACATTTTACATGAAGAAATCCCTGTGACAGTACCCTCTCTATAACATAATAATGGTAAACAATTGACAGATCTCCAGCACAAGATTCATATAAAATAAAAGAGACGGTCTTACTTCATCATCTTTTCCGTTCATCAGAAGGGAAGCTCTTGATTTAGCTTTAGATAAAATTATCACATCTGATTCTGCAGCATCATGTAAAGAAGCTCGAATAAACTCTGCTGAAAGAATGCTACAAAAATAAAACAATACATTACTAAACATCCGATACATAACACAACTTGCGGTTTTTCTTCAAAAATATACAATCTTTTTTTACCACTATATCATTACCAAAACTCAAAATTTCAAAGTTACAAGCATTGATGGACAAAGAAAACATGTTTTAAATAAGCGTAAGTTTAAAACATTTTAAAATAAAGCAACGTGGATGAATTTAGTTCGAATCATATACGAAACCGAAATAAAAAGATAAGAATGTAGCTTGTTAAGACCAACCCTTAAACAAATTTAAAAGCCACAAGCAAAAAAATACACTCCTGAACTTTCCCACTTGATAATTAGGATTACTTGTTTCCAAGCCACTAAAAAACACAATAACAACCATCTTTTATCCAAACCAAGATAAAGAATTAATCCATTTGTTGATGATTTTTTGTTTACAGGCCACAATAAATCACAATATCTACCATCTCAAATCTCAATTGCTGCTTCGTTTCTCTATTATTCTGTATCTCTCTTTTCTTTCTTACCAATCAAAATGATGTGTTTTACTTGAATAGACCAACCCGAATAATCAGCAGCTGACTGAACCAGATTCATGCGGTACAAATGTTTTGTATCCACAGGCACCTATTCTTATAAATTTATATATTCAAAATCTAGGCAAGAATTTATATACAAATTCTTATAAACCTAAATTAAAATTCACTACTTTTAAATATTGACTGTTCTTTCAAAAAAATAAAAAAAAAATTAATATTGACTCTTAAATGGGTGCTTTTGGCTTCTATATGGTGCTTAAGGACTCTGAGAGTCAGATTGGTAAACTTGATAAATGTGGATTCATCTTTCTCCACTGTCTTATTTTTCACTTCTGTTTCTTTTAGGATGGCATATTGATTTTCAATGGTTGCATCCCCCTACTTTATCAAAACAATTTATTTTTCTACCATAAGAACAAAAGATTTCACAGATAGGCCAAGTGCAATGCAAGCCCGAAACATTTTTCAACCCATCAAAGCCATTAGCAGAGTGTAGACTTCCCTATCACCATCTAAAGATCAAAAGCAAAAACAGAGCTATCCAAAGAAACCTTGTAATTCAACCCTATTCTCTTCCCATTATTACAGGGGATCAAAAATCACAAAAAGCAGTAGAAAACACTGTCAAATGAATTTTCAGATGCAGGTTAACAGAATATACAATCTTGATAGATCAGGACATCAAAAAAGGTGTACCTGTTTATGGATTCTATAAAGCCTGTCACATGATCTCTAAGATGACGAAAGCAATGCAAGCCAGTGAGCTCGTCTCCATCCTACCAAAGTTACAGGAAACAATAAGACTAAAATTAGCATAAAATTTTCTTCTCGTCCTTCAGGAATCCCATTGATGTTAAAACATAGACTGTGCCATTAACAGACACATTTACTAAGAGGAAACTAGGTAAGTTCGACACTGTAAGTAATTGATGTCAGCTGTAACTTAAAAGGAAACTGGCACAATTCAATATTATGATTGGTATCTGCTACCCAAACACTGATTGATATCAGCTACACACACATTTACTAAGACATTACCCATCCACGATAAGATCTGGTAACATCTAAACATGTTCGGTGCTTATGCAAAGAAAAGGAACATAATGCAGTACCTCCGCATATCACAAAGTAAATATATCGTGATCAATATGGATTGGATAATGGAATCAACATAAACCTTCTTTCTAATTTCAATGCTTCAAAGCAATTATAATTGTAGGGGAAAATATATCCTAAGTAGAGGATACCAACTACATTGTACCTAGGATTTTTTGAACTGAATAAAATTTAGGAATTACTTCTGTTGAGTTCTCCATCATATTCTATTAAGTTGACTAAACTAAAAATCATAATAAGTCAAGACTTAAGATACATCCCTAGTCATGATAGGTCAAACACAGATAGTGCTGATGAAAAGATAAAGAACAAAACTAAGTCTACGATCATGAAAACAAGAAGTAGTAGTTAAGAATAATATTCAGAAAATATCATATAATAATTAAAGTATACCAGCAAATGTTGCAAATCATCAGTTACATCCAGTGCTCCAGCACAATCTGCAGATGCAACAAGCTGTATCACAGCAAAATATATCAACTTAAAATGGATTTCCAGTTGTCAAACATTCATAAAAACGACTAAAATAATAAAGGAAACATAGGAAAATCAAACAAAATTATCGCCATACTAATTTTCGAAGAAACCTGTTGCATAAATTGATTAATTACAAGCTCACAGAACTGCTACTACAACAACCCAAAGAAAACTGCAAATAGTTTCCCCACAAATCTCAATAATCCATTAATCCTATTCAGTATAGCTTCCACATTTACAGCACTAACACCTCTCCATTCTTAGAACGATTCAAAATAAAAACATTCGAAATTCAAAACTCTGAATTATTCACTAGCTAACAGAACTAAAACTGCATAAGATTAACTGGAATTTCTGTAGCACCGATAGTACTTCTAATCGAAGGCGTGATTACATTCAATCATGCAATTTTCAGTGATTATTATCAGCGATGTGTCATTGTTCCACAATTCTCGATAACATTATTCAGTAAAATTTCTAACACTCACAGCACCAAAACCTAAACACTTCACTCTAAATCAATGAATTGAATCAAAAAACTCAAAATCTAAAAATGAGGATTGTAAAGCGAAATCTAACACACACTAACATAGAATCTTGACACAAACATTCAAAAAACGAACCAATTTGAGAGCAGAGAGTGCTTGATTAACATATAAAATGAGCCTAAGTTTCTGCTGAAGCGCCAACAAATTCGTCCTTGTACCATTAAGCAACTGAATCTGCCTCGCAGACTCAACCAAATCGGAATCAATAAGCCTAACCGTATCCTTCAATTCACGAATCCTTGCACATCCTTCCACGATCTTCCCATTAAGATCCTGCAACTCACCCTGTGCTTCAAAGAACGACGACGATCTCAACGAGATCTCCTTCACAAGATGAAGCTCAACCACATCAAGATACTGCGAAAGCTTCTCCTGCAAAACCGCGTTCTCCGCAAAAGTCGAAAACGGACACGCCGCACGGAAAGTAGCGCCTTCTTCGAGATGAAAATCTTGTTTAAAGTAAAGAGACGGAACTTCACGGAGACACGCGACGAGTGCTTCTCCGGCACCGCCGTCGTCGGAGATAGTTGAGATCTCGTTGTTAGCGTGTTTTCGGATTTCGTCGAAGCGGTGGAAGGGATCGGAGAGGGAAGAGAGATAAGGAAGGAAATCGGATCGGGTGAGAGTGGAGGTGGATTTGGTGGAGGAGATAGGGGTGAATTCGGGAGAGGAGATTGTGGTGGAAGAGAGAGGGTTGTTGAGGATGGAAGAGAGAGATTGGATTGTTGAAGAGTCTTTGGAGAAAGAAGGGGAAGAGGTTGTGGAAGATGTGGAGGTTGTGCGGTTGAGATGGGTGGTGGAGAAGGTTGGTGATCTTCCCCACGACGGTTGTTGAGAAGGTGGGGAATCCATTTGGATTATGGAGCGGAGTTAGTTAGAGGACATTGGTTTTATAGTGAGGAGTTTAGTTAGTGTGAGGGGGGTGTAAGGGGAGATGGGGGGGTGCAAGGGGAAGGGAAATGTGAATGAAAAAGGTTGGGATCTGGAGGAGGAAGAGATGAGAGAGTTGAGGTTGTTTTTGCAGTGAGGAGGAATGAATGGAAATGGAGTAGTGGAAGTGGAGGAAGAAGATCTTTGTATGGAAAAAACCGATGGTTGAACCGGGTTTGGGTTTGGGAGTTTAAACCGGTATGGTTTAACTGTAGTGCGTGCCAGTGTGGGCTTCAAATCTCTTGCATTAATTTATTTTTTTAGAAATAAAAAATATCCCAATTAATTGCCCATAAAAACAACAATTCCCTACTATCACAATTAATTAATTGATTAATATTTTTTTACACAAATTAATATATTTTTGTAAGAAAGCAAACTAGTCAATCAAAATTGGTATGAATGTCATCGTGATTTTAGATCAATTGGTATGAACAATGCATGATATATGCAAGGTACGGGGTTCGAATCCCAGTCATCACCAAAAAAAAAAATGGTATGAAGGAGAATGGAATAGTTGTAGCACATCCCAAAATCTCAACCCAACCAAAATTAATTAATCGTTAATTGTGGTTTGTCTCGTTTTATATTCTAAATTCTATTTGTAAGAGTAACTATACATCATTAGAAAGAAAAAAATGTCTATTCATCATTACCATAAAAAAAATGTAATCATAAAAAAGAAAAGGAAAAAACACATAATTTTAGAAAATTTAATGATTTGACTACATTGTCTATTTTATACTCTTTTTTAAATTGTCATTTTAAGGTTATTTACACAAACCAATAAAACAATTAAATATTACTGCATTTTATAAATAATTTCATTTTTGTATATTATCTTTAATTATTTTATTATCTCAACTCACTTAATTATCATAAATAAAAATGTGAAATCAAAAAGATAAGAAAAATTTGATTAAAAAAAATATAAGACAATAAAGATAGATTGAGGGTTCGTTTTGTTCGAAAATTTTGAGGAGAGGAAATATTTTTATTTTGACGTGTTTGATTCTAATTTTAGAATGGAATGTGAGGGAAGAGGAGAGGAGGAAAATCCTTTCAAGATATACTTTTCGCTTCCCCCCAAATCGGAATTTTTTGGAGGGGGAGAAGAGGAGGGGAGCAAAATCCCTTCAAGATCTACTTTTCGCTTCCTCCAAATTGGAGTTTTTTGGAGGGGGGGAGAGATGATCTCTTTAATATTTAACTAGGTATATAGCCTGTGCGTTGCACTGCACGGGTTTGATCAAAATATTGCTTGCAATTTACCTAAGAACCATACCTAAGCAATATTTTTAATTTGATCCACCAATTTTCCCACATTATCCATCTCACCTTGAAATATAATATTGTTTCTAATATTTAAAATGCACCATATTGTTGCCAATCAAACCAATTGCTTAAATTTCTTTATGTAACTTTGCTATAGCAAAGCTCTAAAATGTTCTCTCTAATTTTTATGCATAGAAACCTAAAAACAAAATTAAAAGAAAAACAACTTCAATCTTGTTAAAAAAATAATGTGCTCTCTCTAAAAATAAAACACAACATCAATCTTGTTAAGAAAATAATGTGCTCTTTCAACATATACTGATACAAAATTGAAGAGTGTCATCCAAGAGTTGATTGAAGAAAGTGATAATGATGATCCAAAACCAAATTAATACCACCAAAATTTATACACAGAAGGATAGGACAGTAGCCCTTAATTAAAATTATAACAAACCAATTTTCAACAAAAGTGTAGAAAAGTATTTGTTGTGAAATTGATATCAATAGAAGGCATGGTGGAAGCATCCCGAGATTGAGTGAAAATGAATGTGGCATAAGTTGTGGTTATAAAGAGTGAGTGGGAATTCAAAAAAAAGTACACTATAGTTTTTCCATTTTGTTGGTTATAATTGAAGGAATATTAAGAGATACATCCAATGATGATGGTGTAAGAAATTATGGAATGTTTCAATAGTTTGTTAGGTGCATAAACCGTTAAAATGTCACAATATTTTTTAGATAGGTAAAATTTCATAGTGTTTAATTTAAGTTTAACAATTAGTTTGGAGAAAAATATGACAACTTATTTTTTTTTTCTTGATTTACATTGTATTTCAAATGGTTCAAGTAAAAAATAATAATTTATTTAATATGGTTCCTAATCTTCAAATATTCTTTTCCCATAACTTATAATATATTAAAATAGACCCTCGAAATTATTTGTTTACAACTCATCAATTATACGCTACATAATTATCTCACATCCTCCTCTAATCCAACATTGCACTCCAAAAAAATCATTTCCAACACTTCTTTTAATTCATTTCTCATTCTCTTTTTTTTTACTAACTCTTTCTCACGTTTTCTACTCTTTACGCCTTTTTTAATAGAGGATAAATAATAACTACAAATATATTAAGAAAGGATGATAAGTTTTGTAACTTAAAATTACTTGCATTGTTATAGTTATTAGATTAGATAGAATAAAAAAGAGTGAGAAGTTATACTATATGGGAGAATGTTTTTTTTAGAGGTGACGCATATGCATAATCATAGCTTAAGAATAATGAGTCAAATTTAATTTATGGAAAGATCTTTGGGGTACCATATCATCACAATGCTAGATCAAGAGTAACTCAAACTTACTTTACAAAATAAATATAGAAGACAAATATATAATTGATATAAACACTTATCCTTAAAATAAATCACTTATACATTCAACCTTAACCTCTTACTTTCAAATATATAAAATCCATATAAACTTTATTAAATTAAATCTAAAAATATTGCCAATAAATTTATTAAACCTTAATTAAAAGAAAACAATTAAATGGCAATAAAGTCATTTAATTATCCTTAAAATAAAGTAATAATAAACATTCCCCAAAAGAATGTGAGTATAGTTAGACAATTTTATAAGATGCACCCAAATTTACTCTTAATTTTAGGAAACTCAATTGGTGAAAAGTATGAAGGTTAACCAATTTCATGGTCAAGGGTTAAATTTCCATGAAAATCATCAAAACATGATTTTGACTCTCCAATTTCACGAAGATCAAGAACATTCTATTAGAATTTTGGATAGATGTGTGCTTCTACAATTAGTTACCTAGGCCTTGAATATATGTGTGCTTCTACAATTAGTTACCTAGGATACTTGATCTTATAAGAAACTATTTAATCATACTTATATCTAATCCTTCTTAACATTGCTAAATACCTTGCACAACCCTAAACCTAATCAGTTTTGGCGCCATTCATTCATGGCCGTTTGATCAGATGTATTTGCACAACATTCATCTCAGCCTTTCATCTAATCTGCCTATGCACTTTCAATTTCCCCAAGCCTTATACGTTAAACGTTCCTGGTCTGTGGTTTCCCCCCTTCCATGATTGCATTTAATTTAGTCACCGTTTCCAAAACCTTTGTTTCATACCAATGCATAGTTAAGATATCCATGATACATGAATCATATGTATCTGAACGTGTATGTATACAGTCGATTGACATCAATCATATCTCATTCATTTTCAAATTAAATCGAATCCCATGGCAAACAATGGCATCCAGACGTTGCTTTCCTACCATGCTTTGATTGGTA
>Ga0228711_1012608_pt1 | contig 10281 bp, 7 predicted proteins | sample MedpolnodulmetaG_2_FD_177996 | JGI IMG/M metagenome (GOLD analysis project Ga0228711, IMG submission 177996) | Root nodule microbial communities from Medicago polymorpha collected in Santa Monica, California, United States - brown nodules | ecosystem: Host-associated > Plants > Roots > Nodule...
ATTTTCATTCTCATGACCATGTTCCAACCACTTATCTATGCATTCCTTATGAAACACATGATCACAGTTCATCAATTCTCTAACTTCATCTTCCATTTTCAGCTTGTTCAAACAAACAGCACATGTTTCTTCTGTTTCTGGATGTCTTTCCTTGATTTCTCCGAAACTTGTCAACGGTAACATTTGACAACAAGAAGAGTATTGCTGCTGTTTTTCTTCTGGTTTTGTTCTTGTATGTTTGATTATTTTGAAAACTAAGCATATGATCCATCTAAGAACTGCAATGATTAGAGCAGCTTCATATATGGCTTGGCTTATAGTTAAATTGGAGATGGATTGTTGAGTGTAGAAACCCATTGAAGTGATTGAGATTGAGAAAATAATAAGAAGGGAGAGATTATAGGGTGGAGGGGGAAGTTGTAATGAGTTATGTGGCTTCCTTATAAAGCCAAAATGGTGGGGGTGGGGGTGTGGTGGAGGCAACTACTTTGCTTCTTTTTTCTTTTGGATTTGCTTTTACTTTCACTCTCTTCTACGTTCTTTCCTGTTTTGCTTTTCAAATAGGAAAATGTTTTTTGTTTTACACCCATACATTTATTGGAAAATCATCTATGTACACTCATACACTCATTGTCAATCAACTTGAACACACGAAACCATAAATTTAAAGTTCGTTAACCACAATCTTCGTATGTAAATTTAAACACAAATGCTGGCAATTAGATACAACTTTTTTTAGGAATGATTGTAACAACTTGTTATATTCATTAACCATTTACCGAATGCAATTAATCACATATTTAAATCGTGATAACTTTCTAACATTATTTCTTATTTTTTTAATGAACCTTCTAAATTTCTGTTAAAGTTAATTGTCAAATATGTTTATCAAAATATCATTTATGTTAATTAAATGCTTATCCACCGTCCTCTTGTTGTTAGGAATAAAAAATAAATGATTAGGCCCTGAAACTCTTACGCGCGTGAATAGTCACTTTGTGAGAGGCCAATGTAAAGAAAAGTTTGACGTAGCAAAAGAATTTCTTTTATCAAAAAACCGATTACAGATTTGATAATGGATCTTTTGATTCTTTTATTGAGGTCTTCTCTTTTTCCACTTGTATAGTATCTTGAATTCTGAATGAAAAACAAAAGCATATACGTAATACACAACTATTTTAATATAAATATAGTAAATCCACGCAAGGTCACTTGCAAGCCACTTGAAACATTATTGTAATGGAATAGTGTGATTGACCACCGTTTTAGCTTTAATATAAAATATCGTGTTAATAAACTATTGATAATCATCTGATTATGTATTGATACAGTTGTTGGAATATGATGATATTTGTTAGGTGAAAGGAAAAAGGTTTCATTCCCTTGCTTACCGAATCAAACTACTTTTTTTATACAAGATCATGAAACGTCATAAGGACCCCATTGCATGTGTTGATTCCTAACATCCTAGTCAGATCCAACGTATGTATACAAAACATTACCATAATTTGGCTAAGAAGTACGATGAACATGACAATGAGGTATGGAAACTTATAAGTGGTGGGACGCAAGTGACGGCAAAAGGATCACACAGTCAACTATGACTCATTGCTTGCAATTTAAGGGAAAAGATGGAAAAAGTTTTCCAAACACACTTTTGATTATCGACACAAATTGCTCAGAGTGTGCAGAAGTTTTGTTATCCTTAAATGAGATCTCCGAGTATGCTTTTGCAAACAAGGAAAATAAGCATTCTAAAAGATGTCTCCTCAAATATGTCAATCCAGCTCGACTCAGATCCAACGTTACTACCAAATACTGAGAATACACACACAAAAATCACTTTTTTTTTTTGTAGCCATGTTATTGGTGTGATGTGAAGTATCCACAAGCTTAACCGATGACTAATCTCCACCAAAAACCTGACTTACCTTTAGTGGGGTCTTCCCTCCCAACCACATTTTTCCATCCCCAAGGTTCAACACAAAAATCACTTTCAATTCAGATTTTTGTTTCCCTAAATCTTAAAACAATCCATTAGATGGGTGTAAAAAGTAATACTAGATCAGATTACCCTTTAAAAAATGCCCAGGGTGGTACAGAGAAAGATAGTACAGGTCAACAACACATGCATTCTAAAAAAATGCTCTTTATGTAATACACCAGACAAATTTAATATGGATATTGTCTATGATGTGTCTTACATAGGTTGACATACTCAAGAGTTCAGTTCTGTCACAATATATAGTGTAACAGAGAGTTTCATTCTGCTTTCACCCAGAGAGCCGTATCACAACTTAAATGCCAATAATGTTTGAAGCTTTCTTTGGGGAACCACATAAGGACTGCAAATAAAAGTAGTAGACTATTCAAATCCTTTGATCCATTGCTCCACTTTCTTGCATCTTCATTTTCATTTTGTATTGCAGTGTCGCCGGAGCACAGTCTAAAGGTGTTTCTCCTGAATAAGAAGCAGTGAGTTAGTGTTTGCATTCACTCAACAATATTTGCGGCCTATTATTTATTCCGATCTATCTTTAAGATCATTGCAAAGGATCCGGGCCGAAACTGCCATTGGCTGAATTTAAGGAAGGAAAAGTATTTTTTACCTTGTGCATTTTTATACTCCAGGTTTGCCCCCGAATCCATGAGAATAAAAACTATATCAGTTTGATTGAAAACAGCAGCCTACACAAAATATTAAAATTAGTGTCCATCCACTATATGAATAAGAAAACTATATCATCCTGAGCACAAACATGCTGAAGAGTGAGAGAGATACCAAATGCAATAAAGACAGTCCCTGCTTATCTCTGTAATTAGCATCCACACCCTGCATGTGTATAGAAATCCATGAATACTACTTGCCACAAAAAACAAAACTATACAGGTGCATCGTTTGAAAGAAACAGACCTCATTAAGAAGTTTTTTGACAGCAGCAACGTCACCATTTTTTATTGCTTCTCGTAAACCCTAAAAGCATCACACGTCAAATACAACGTATGACTTACAACAGCCAAGTTCTCTTTGCAGCATGCCATATAAGAAATTAAAAAATCTACACAATAAAAAACATTTACCTCCCCATTAACTTCATAATCAATCTGGGGTCTGTTTGAGGTACCAGTAGTTACATGACCAGGGTTAAACGTAGAACTGCAAATTTTATATCATAAACTATCAAATAATGATATCGTCATAAAGTAATAATCAAGAGTAAAATTAAGTAATGAATAAGAAATGAGAAGTTTGTGATCTTAGACATAGTGAGACTCATAATTGCTATGTTAATGTTCAATATCCTAAAGGAATTTCTGCATACTAAAAATCAAATTGTATGACAAAGATAGAGTATCACTTTATTTATCTTGTTCAAAGTAAAGAAAAGAACAATAACACAACCAACCAACCATCAAGGCATTTTTTACTATAGCATATTCCAGAATATTTAGTAAGAAATCCTCTCCTTATTTTGTCCATGATGTGTCAGCTCAAAGGTAAGAGTTTGACCTTGTAATTTCAAGGGACGGAGTTTGAATCCCCTTGGGGGAATTCGTAAGAGTTGTCATTAGTGCCACTTTAATTAATAATAATTTCCCCCTTCTCCAATATTTTTGAAAAAAAAAAATCCCCTCCTAATTTTCAGTGGGAAACGCTTTTCTCAAAGTATAGGCTTCAGCTGACGAGACATGGATATGCTAAACCTTCCCCATTACTATCTCAACCAAGGAATTTATAACATGCGACAATATATATTTTTTGTCAATTGAAAGGTCAATTTCACTTTTAGGGAAGGGCTTTTTTTCTACCAAGAGTAACGAGCTTCTAAAACTTGTTACTAGTGTATGAACTATACATGTTGAGGAAAAGAGAATGTGGTTTCAAGCTTTCAACAGAAGAAATTAACATCTTTAATCCACATGACCAGATTTGTATCGACATAAGTTGGAGAATGATTGTTATCCTGAGATACAAACTACGTATTGGAACTCTCAACTATGTACTAAAACTGGTTCAAAACATAAATATTAGTGACATTACCACACAAAAATGTCTATTAATCAGTCCCTACCTAAACTTGTTCGTGGAACTGGAGCTTCTACTTTTTGAAGCATTATCTGTCTTCTTAGGTTTAGGATTTGATGGAGCTGTAACAACTGGGATGGATTTCTTCTGTCATGAAGAATGGAAAATAGAAAAATGAGTTTGTGGGTTTCATCATAAAAGGTATCTGAAAACAATAAGAATTATTACCTCTTGGGGAACTGCAGAAGAGGAAGGGGGAAGAGCTTCACAAATGCAAAGAGGCATTCCACACTTACACTCTTTAACGCCTGATGCAAGGTTATTATCTGCAGTTGGTTTTCTTTTTGAATCAACATTTGCATCAATATCTAATTCAGAAACAGCATCTGATATGCTGTTTACTCCGTCTGAAGAAGTTTGTTGTACACCCTTCCCAGATCTGTGCCAAAGGAAATTTGTACCGTATAAATGATTCCTAAATAATTTTGATCGCATGTAGAAAATAATGATATCATTACAATAAGAAAGAAAATGGAATCTTGAGATCTTTTTAAACGAAAAGGCCAACGTTGAGAAATAAGATGAGCTTTAAGTTGAATGAACAATGGCCACTCATATGTAATTGCAGTCCACTATTGTAAGAGGAATAAAAATTTGATTGTTTCTCAAGAAACACATATGCCAGATAAATTATTAATAAATATAGCATCAATCCATGTAACTCTTGAAAGATTAGGTGCTTGGCTGCTACTTGGAATGGTATGAAGTAGACGACAGTCTTTTTAAAGGACTTACAATTTTCCCTAATAAACATGTTGAGGGATTGGGTAGATTTGCACCTTTGATGTATTCTTTGTTCATTCTTAGACCTTTGACTCTTAAATTGTTGTTTTTCGTTTTTAAGGAAGAACTGTTACATTATCCCCAAAATTCATCCATGTCTTCGTGATATTCTTTTACTATAAATTTAAATCCTTACAACTCTTGTATATAGCTTAAAAGGAAAGTACTTTCTTCACCAGAACAAGTCAAACAAAATATTACCACTGAAAAGCTTGAGAGCATTTTCGAGGAAAAAAAATCTAGAATATTAAGGTGAACTAGCCATATAGCTGATAGCTCACATGACATTGAACCCAGTTTGATGCATTTCTAGGTCTTCATCGACTCCCATGTAACCAAATAGGAAAAAAAGATTATGAAGGATGACCTCACTTTTAATTAAAAAAGACATGCAACCAGTCTCTGGATCTATTTATGTCAGTGTAAATACATTGAATCTAACCTTAAATAGTCACTCTATGAAACTCAACCACAAGTCCTTGCTATGTTTTCCTTCTCTAAGTGGTCAGTTCCTAATTTCTTTTAAACGTATGTTTATTAGACACTAATTACAGCTACCTGAAACTCAACCATAAACTATATTTCCAGCCATTTTATATTCCTGACATATCATAAAGTATGTTTGCAAAGACTTTGGGCTGATCTCAGTGAGATAAAACTAGTCCAATAAATCCAGTTCGCATTGAATACTATTTCTTACTCAATCACGGAATAAGTGACAGGTCCCTACACAAATGTACAACGGCAAAAACAACAACAACCAAGCCATATCCCACAAAGTGGGCTTAGCTACATGGATCAAATTATGTCTTAATGTTATATTATAAACCATATTTTATTCCAACTCATTAATCTCTACATCTTTCTTGATAGTTTCTTCTATAGTTTTTCTAGGTCTTCAATTGCCTCTAGTGATCTAAGTATCCTCATATAAGAAAGAATTTCTTTCCAAATAATACCTTCTCACATTTATGGTTAAACATAGCACAAGTTCCACCAAACAAGTGGACAAATAAAATTTAACTTTCAGTTGCACATGATGTTGAACAGTTACACAGAATCCTAAACATGCCTAGGCTTAATTAATGTGATTTTGCATTATAATACACACAAAAAATAAGTTTTGTATCCAAATGAGAATTGAGAAATAATAACACGCTACAAAGTTAGCGAGGAAGTAATTTACCGCGAGTTGTTGAAACAATCAGCACATACACGTACATTCGAGTAAATGCCAAATTGTGGTAAAGCCTACATACAAAAAAATATCACTATAAAATTCATCAAGGATAATACTTCCACTAACAATACTGAAGTTAAAAAACAAAAATTTGTACCATTTGATCCAATGAATGTTCGCTGCACAATGTTCTCCCACAACAACGACAATGATGCTGCATATACATACACACCACACAGTCAATTACCAGTAAAATTGACAAATATAATATTTTACCATACATGCATAAGATTTTTTGATCAAATGCAATACAAATCATAACCAATACAAATTTTAATCTAACTAGCTCATTCGTTATGTAAAATTGAATTAGTTACTTACAAACATTTTTTTTTATTATTAACTGATAAATTTGGGATATTGGCAAAAAAGAATAAAAGTAACCGATCCGATCAAAATTCAAATACTGAAATTGGAAATGAAGAAGATTGAAAGAGCATACCCGTCTACGGAAGGTGTTGAAACTGCAACTGCAGACAACACATCGTGCTGCTTCTTGAAAAGGAGGAGGAGTTTCTGTTGTTGACATTTTCAACAAAACTAGGGTTTCTTCTTCCCAATTTCTTATATACTAATTTTCAATTTTTTTTTGTTTATCGAATTTATCAAATCATTGAAGAGTCTAAAGATAGATTCATTGCTTCATTGAAGAAGACAATTGTGATCTCAACAATAAATTTGTCGGAAAAAAAAATTAAATAAAATTTGTTATTTTGGGTAAAGGATGACCGATGTGGATAATAGGGATTAGGGGGGTTGTTATTAATACCTCACTTTTTATTGTACACCCCTCCTTTTTTTTTGTTGAGATTAGTCATTTTAGTCCCTGAATGCAGATAAATTGCAAAATAGTCCTTGAATGTAGATTATGTTAATCAATTTAGTCCCTGAATGCAGACTCCGTTAGTCAATTTAGTCCCTGAATGTAGACCTCGTTAGTCACTTTAGTCCTTGAAATTAACCAACATAGTCTATATCTAGGGATTGTTTTGCAATTTCTCTGCATTCAGGGACTAAAGTGACTATTTCTTTCCTATTCAGGAACTAAAGTGACTAATTCCCTTTTTTTTCTTCTCCAAAACATTTTTATGGTAATTAATTTTGAAATATAAGAATTTTTTGGAAATTATTTTTTTGAATTTTAAAAATGAAATTTTGACCATTTAATATTATAAAGCTATTATTAATTTTTATGATCATTTTTCTACAAGTCATATGTTGTTAAAAGTACATTCGTCTCATTTGATGTTTTGATCCTTAAAAGTTTATGGTGAGAAGGAAGATAATGAGCTTTTAACATGATGTGATATAATTATAACTTTGGATCTTTCAAAAAAAAAAATTATAACTTTGGAGAATGCTATCATGTGTATTAAGGGCATACATTAAAGAACTTAATGTAGTAATATTATTTTAAAGGCTTATTCAATCACTCGGTCCTTTAACTTAATTGATTGTTTTAATTTGGTCCCCTAACTATAATTTGTACCAATTTGGTCCTCTATGTTTTGCTTCGTTACTAGTTTTAGTCCTTTCTGTTAGTTTCTCTAAAAAAAACGTTAACAGAAAGGACTAAAACTAGTAACGGAGCAAAACATAAGGGACCAAATTGGTATATAAGTTAACGTTTTTTTTAGAGAAACTAACAGAAAGGACTAAAACTAGTTACAGAGCAAAACATAAGGGACCAAATTGGTACAAATTATAGTTAGAGGACCAAATTAAGACAATCAACTAAGTTAAGGGACCGGGTGATTGAACAAACCTATTTTAAAAGTCAAAATTTCACTTCATATCAATACAAAATTGCTCTTTTTAAAACTTTATTTTTTAAACAATTACACTTCTAAACATTTGATGAAGAACTTAACTATTTGAAGAACTTAACTATTGGAAATTTCGGTTTTTCTAAAAGATAAAACTTAACTATTGTGCTATAGGAATCGTTCGGATTTGACAACTAAAAGAGAGCATAATTGTCGTCAACAAGTCATCAACAATTTTGAAAATGTGTGAATAATTATCACTTCGTAAAATTGTAATTTTGAGCATAGTTTCAAGCCGATTAGAAAGTATGCGACGGGGCAAAATGTTTGTATCTTTGATCACAATGTATAAGGCACACACATTAAAAAAAAAAAAATTTATATAATCATTTTTTGAAAACTTTTGTGAAAATTTTATCTCTTATATTCATATTATGTTTTTACTCTCTTTTGATTGCTTTGATTTTTGTGTCAATACCTTTTTTCTTTGTAAAATCATGTTTGTCCCAAAAGTTGTCAATAAAACGGTTGTTCAAATAACACAATTTTCATTATGAAATAGAAAAACCATGAAAAACCGAAGGCAATTAGTATAAAGAATTTTGCTCTGATCTGAAAAATGTCACAAGGAAAAAATCATAGAATGAATGTTTTTTTATAAAAGAAGAAAAAAAAACAAATGATGATCTATCACTTGCCTCTGATGAAATTGCTAAGAGTATACGAAGATCAAACTCAACAAATAAACTATCAGAATAAAAGGGTGTGTTTGATTCATTAAAAAATAGAGATTGGATTGGATAATTTTTTTGGGTATCATGTTTGATATGGAAACTGTGGTAATGAGATTGGACAAAACTGTTAGTCTATCTCTGATGGGAGGGTCTTAACCAATTAAGACCCGATACCTATTAGGTACCCTTATTGGGGGAATCTTTTTCAGAGTCTTGCTCAAGACCCTCACTTTTAAGCGGGACCCACAATATTTTAATATTAAAAACTGTAATGTAATGATATAAAGTTATTGATAGTTGATTAGTGGGTCCCATTTAAGAAATTTTTATTAGATTTTGGGTTGGAGACATTGAGTTCTTATTAGGTACTACGATTAAAAAATTATAAATAAATTATGTGTACATGTGAGACTCATTTAAGAACTCAAAAAGGGGTGTCTCCATTGTGGATGCTCTTAGTAAATGATTGAATTTTTTTTTTTTATGACCTAAAATGAAACCAAAAATCAAAAACTACCCTACTTGAAACAAAAAATCCAAAACTACCATACTTTTGGAAAGTTGACCTCTATGTCACAAGTCCAACTTGCGACATACCTCCTCTCTCAAAGTTTACATTTTTTTGTCTTTATTATATGTCACAAGTTGGACTTGTGACGTATTTATTTTATTTTTTTCGTTCTTAATTTAAATATTTAAATAGAATTAGTTTTTAAAATTTTAAAAATAATTGAAATAAATATTCATTATTATTATTTTTTAGGTAAAATATTTATTATTCAATATGCACATTTAAAAGTACAGTACATTCTTGAACAAAAAAAAAATACAATACATTTAAATATTTCTTCTTCGTGCATTAGGTGGTCATGTTCCACACCATGGTGCGCCAGCATTTCTTGTTGCATTATGTCGCGTTGGAGTGGAAGGAATAATTTGACGCCGAGATCTTTGACGATGAATTGATTGATCGTCAGTTTCGTCGTTGTGCAGTTGACGACTTTGACCAAGTGTCAACGACACATCGTCTTCCCTGTTAAGCCATTTCGTATTGAGAAATTGATTATCTTCAATGGGGTTCAATGATAAACGGCCCAATGACGATTTACCGAACTCGACGTCATTTGCAGGAGAAATTGAAAAATTATATTCGCTACCCGGTGTGAAATGGGAATATAGGTCAGTTGGTGTTGGTGGGTCGTTGTAGTCTGGGTTGCTTTACATTTGGTTGTTGGCTTGGGGGTTATTTGTGTAGGATGTTCCAGGTTGGTTTAGATCATTGTAAGCATAGGTTGACATGTAATCGTTCATGTAAGATGACTCAATGCTTGGTGGATAATGATCTTTAGGTGTTGTGTACGGTGGTGGTGGGATAATTTGGTGCAGTGGGGTGTTGAGATCATGTTCTTTAACATGATCACTAAATCATGAGACGACCTTATGTCCAAATTACAGGCTTAAAAAAACCAAAATACCATTTTATTTTCAAACATAAAAAATACTGGATGCCTTTGTTTCAGCTTTAAAAAAAATAGATTTTATATTAAAAGAATTTAGAGATTTTTTTTTAGTTATTTTAAAAAAAATTCTGAAGTTATTTTTGTTTGCCTATTATCCATAAAAACCTATATTTTTTTTTTAAAAAAAAAAAAGAATTTTAATTTTTATATA
>Ga0228711_1012609_pt1 | contig 10279 bp, 5 predicted proteins | sample MedpolnodulmetaG_2_FD_177996 | JGI IMG/M metagenome (GOLD analysis project Ga0228711, IMG submission 177996) | Root nodule microbial communities from Medicago polymorpha collected in Santa Monica, California, United States - brown nodules | ecosystem: Host-associated > Plants > Roots > Nodule...
ATTTATATATATATATATATATATATATATATATATATATATATATATATATATATATATATATATATATATATATTTTGTAACTTTTAGTTTAATTTATATACACTGTCAGTGTAAAAAAGTTTTAAACGTATATATCAAAATGACGTGTTATTACATCAATCAATGAGGTACGATAGATCATGATGTGTTTTGTTAGGACTTTGGTGGAAATCTTCAACCAATACATAAACTCAACTCAGAGATTAGGAAAAAGGTAGTTTCCATGGTATAGTTTTTCACTTGTTACAAGACTCAGTTTATAGGTTTTCTTTGGATAAACAACTGGATTAGTTGCTTAAAGATAAAGTAAAGTTAAACTACCTCAATATAAACTGTAAGTTGTTTTCATAAACTATATATTCTCGAGAACTTATGAAAGTAAGTTAAAAACAACTTATAGACATGTATAAGATGTTGTAAGTCCTTCACTGTAAAGTAAACGCATATAAGCTCTTCATTTCCTCATTCTCAAGAAATTATTCAAGCCTACTACCATTATGTCGAAAATGATGAAGTATATAATAACATAAAGAATCAAAAACTCTAACTCCATTTTCATTCTTGAAAATCCAAAACATGAATGAAATGCTATAATAATGGCCAAAGCAAATGTCAGCTCTAAGTTGTACACTGAGTAAATGATGATACGAGTTGTTTGGGTTTATGCATTTTTAATATTGGTCACTCACCCGTTCTTTTCTTTGTGGCGACTTATACACCATATTGTAAGTCTGCAGGTGGAGGCCGACACTGATGTGGATGCTGAGGAGTAGTCCTCAAGCTGATGCCTAGCTTAGGATTGGATTATTAGTTGTCATTGAACTAATTGTGCAATTGTTAATGTAATGATAAATGGTAAGATAAAGGTTTGAGGCATTTGGTATCTGAGATATTTTCTTTCCTTGAGTGGTTTTGTTATTTATATTCTGCCACTTGGTACTTGTTATGATTTAGAATGTGATATTCAGTGCCTAACATTTAATCCTGGTATGCAATTATGGCAGCAGATCAATCTGCAAAAGGGAATGAAATGCTCATGCTGCTGCCTTCTAGTGTTGGTCAAGTATTAATTGACAAGGTCTTTCTGGGCATTTCAGTTTGTGTACTTGTAAAACTCAATTTTGTACTGATTTGATTAGATGAAAAGAAGCAAAACAAAAAGGCAAAGAAAAAAGATTATAAAAAGATGAATTAATCGACCATGTTGCTTAGAATACAATCAACCAATCTTGTGGTGTCTGGTAAACAAAATACATTGCCATTCTGAATCCATACATATTTACTGCAAAATTATGTTAGAATTCTTGACATCAAATATACAACTAACTATTGATTAAGAGCACAACAGTATCAATATATCATCTTATTACTGCTACAGATTAGCCAAACAACAATAATGCATGGCATAATAGGAAACCAGTTTCAGTGATCGAACATTGCATCTTCCGACTCTGTGATGACTGTGGATAATCCAGAAGTTCTTACCACACTTTCTGGCTCAAAAGCTTCTTCAAATCTGAGTTATAAACAATGTTATGTAGTGCAGTACTATGCGCACGCGCATGTGTATCTGGTGAACATCCACCAAAAGAACAATAGGCTCACAAATATCCAGACAGTAGCTAGATACAAACATAATAATGAACTTGGAATTTTATTATATAACACATGTTGATGCATACACATATAAGTTAACTAAAAATCAAACTAGCTAGATAAAATAAGAATGACTAGATTGTCACACTCACACCAAAATTTTAAACAGAAAGTAAAAACTAACATACAATAGAGAAATAACAACAATAATAAAACTATGACATTTGCACCATCCGATTCATGGTTCGACCATTGTTTCTCCTCACTCTTATTCTCCAATTCACTCTTCTCTTAGGATGACCACCAAATATCATCACAAGCCATCTAGGCTTTCCAATTAAAAACATCCAATATCCTAGGCCTATGCCAAACACAAATCCACATCCATATCCAATTGCCACTGGTTTCCATCCAAATCCAAATTTCTCTTCACTCCAAGTGTTGCTGGCTGAAGGTTGAGAATGTTGTTCCGGTCCACATTTCTTTGACAAGGGTAATCCACATAACCCCAAGTTCCCTTTATAGGAATCATTTGTAAATGTATTGAATTGCTTTCCTTGAGGTATTTCTCCCACAAGATGGTTATTGGAAAGATCCAAGACTTCAAGACTGTTCAAATTGGTTAATTCTGCAGGAATCATACCAGTGAGCATATTTGACGAAAGATCAAAAGATTCTAAGTTTGTCAATTTTCCTATGGACTGAGGAATAAGACCAGTGAGTCTGTTATGGGAAAGGTTAAGTCCTGTGACTGCATCAAGCTCTCCAATAGCATCTGGAATGTCTCCTTCAAATTTGTTTCTTGATAAATCAATACTTACAAACATTGTTGGAATTTTCGTCAGTGTCATTTTGATGCCTTTTGTCGTCACAGTCACAGAATCATAGTAACTCACATTACCTTTATTATTGTCTACACGATAACTCAACATCATTCCCATATATAACAAACTGTCATCATCCTTAACTTGAGTAACTTTCTTCATGGCTTCAAAATATTTTAAATAGGCTTTTGGTAGCGGACCAGTAAAGTTATTGCCTGAGATATCAAAAATAACTAAACTAGGAAATGGATGCTTGATCTTTAAATTGGCAATGTGACCATGCAACTTATTGTCTCGCAAAACCAGCACTTTCAAGTATTGGAGAGTTTGAAGCCAGACAGGAAAATTGTCTTCCATTTTGTTGTTGCGGAGATTTAGAACTTGCAGGTTTTCACAGTGGGACAAAGATTTAGGAAAGTACCCTTCTAATTGGTTGTCATTGAGATTCAGAGTAATAAGTTCACTGGACTTTGAAAAGTTATAAGGCAAAGTACCATAAAAGTTGTTCATTTGTAGATCCAAAATTTGAAGGGATGATAAATTAGCAAGACATTGTGGAATGTTACCGGTCAAATTGTTGTGTCCCAAGTTGAGAAATTCAAGTGAACTCACATTGCAAATTGACACGGAGAGGTTACCAACAAGTAAGTTAAAACTAAGATCAAGGTCACCGAGCTGGTCATTGTTCCTTGAGATTTGGTCTATTGATGCGAACAAGTTTTGAGAGAGGTTCAAAGATCTTGATGTTTCAAGTAACCAATTTGACACTGTTCCATTAAGTTTGTTATTGGACAAATCAAGTGATTCCAGTTTTCCTAATAATTTGGGAAATTCAGTCAAACTCAAGGAAGACAAATCCAATTTTGTTAGTTGAGAAAAATGGTAAGTAACATTGTATTCAAAGTTTAGTGATAATCGGATATTATGTGAAAGGGACAGAGAATCCAATTTTTGAAGTTTTGTAAAGTCTTGAAAATTGACAACACCACTCAAGTTGTTTGATGATAGACATAGTGTAGTTAGGTTTGCAAGGTTGAAAATTGAATTTGGAATATCACCCTGCAGCTTGTTGTTGCATAGAGATAAATACTCTAAGGAATATGAAGAGATTTCACGGATAGGCCCTGTAAGTCGATTGTTTGATAAATCTAAAACTTCCAAAGAAGGCAAAGATAACAAAGAGGAAGGAATTGTTCCATTTAGCAAGTTGTCATTTAAACTCAAATCAGTTAGCTTTTGAAAGCCTGTAATTTTATTAGGCAATGGACCCTCTAATTTATTATAAGAACAATCTAATGTAACAAGTTGAGTCAAGTTAAATAATGAAGATGGAATTTGTCCTTCTAATTTGTTATTACCTAGATAGAATACTTGCAGTTTGGTCATCCTACCAAATACATCTGGGATTTGACCGCTAAGTGAATTGGATGAAAGATACAAGTGGATGAGATGTTGAAGGTTTGAAAATGAGGATGGGATTGAACCGTTCAAGCGGTTTCCGGCAAGACTTAGGAAAGTAAGACGTGTGAGGTTGGAGAAAGATGGTGGAATAGTCCCTTGGAGTTCACAATCTGTGAGATCCAAGGAAATGAGAGAAGATTGATTGAAGATCACATCCATGGAGTTTGGTCTTAAAGAAGACATATCTGTATAATCCAAAAACAGCTCCCTTAAACTTGTTGCGTTTTGCACAAGTCTCTTTAAGGTGGTCTCTTTCCAAACTAACTCATAATGCCCAGAAAGATGAAGTGATTGTAATTTGGAAAGGTGTGAGATTTGAGAAGGAATTTCACCTTCAACATGAGTATTAGACAAGTCAAGATGTGTAAGACTCATAAACCTGCCAAACTTAGAATCAAAATGGGAGCCAGAGAAACCATTGTTAGAAAGGTTGAGTGTTTGGAGATGAACAATATTGAAAAGGGTACTATTAGGATGGAGTATACCTTGAAATCCTTCACAGCCAAGGTTAAGGCCAATGACGTGACCAGAGACGGTGTCACACGTGACACCATGCCATGAGCAGCAATCAGTCCCATTTTTCCATGTTGCTGTTTTCATAGGAGATACAACACAAGGAGTATCTATAGTGAAGGTGGACTTGAACTGAAGCAAAGCAAAGCTCTCATCATGATGACATAAGGAATTGAAAGAAGATGAAGAAGAAGAGAATGATGGAAAATGGAAGAACAAGATAATTAAAGAGAAAAGCAACCACTTCTCCATGGATGATTTTGTGGAGAGTAGTTAGTTTAGCTGAACAATATACTAATTTGTTTTGATTGACTTCATAAGGTCATAGTCAACTTAAGCAAGTGTTGGAAAACACGGTTAGGACTAGTGAAAAGTGAGAATAATCTGCTTTGAACTTTCTATGATGTTTCTGCCTTGACTTTGCAGAGATTGTTTACTTTTAGGTACCTAACAGAAGCCTTTATAATTGTTCACTCTATATTAGTTTTTGATCATTTTAAAAGAATAAAAAACCATAGCAAAATTAATATTCATAAAAATATTTTTCTAATTTTATATGTAGAGTGATATCATTTTGTCAGTTATATACAGACTTGTACTGGTACACACTAAAAGCAAATAATGAAAAGAAGAAAAAAGATAACTTATTGTCATTTTCATATATAAAAAGGGTAACATTCTTTATTTAAAAAATAAATAAAATATCTTAATGAATTGAATGTTAAGTAGAACTGATTTTTCCCCATTCCATGCATGTTTTATTGGGACTTGCTAATAATACTATAGATAATTGAACTAAACTTTGAATCACCTTGTGAACTAGAAAGAATTTAGTACTACTTGAGAGTCGCGTTCAAACTCTACTCTCTCGAGCCCCTTGTTGATGGCCATTTGAATTGCTTCAAGGAGCGTTCTTGCTTCCCCTTCGATTGTTGACATCTCGCAGATTTCCAGTTTGTTTGATCAAAAAAAAATTGCAATGAAGGTCGCGTCTACGTTACACTTAATCCAACCCTCCCTTGGTCTTTCCCACCATGCGCTAATGGGATTAGTACCAACACTGTTTCTGGACTGCCTCATCTGATACATATTAAACTAATCTTATCACATACGAAATGCTTGTTGACCAACTTTTACCTGAGGCACTTGATATTGTTCTAAACGTTCTCATTACAGGACAGCCAAATATTCCACAGCAACGTCGCAACACGACCAGCGATGTTATGATCTTCTCCTCTGGATATGTCATAGTAAACTGCTCCTCCCTATGCTGCAAAACGCCATTTAGTCCAGCTGCCTCCCAACATCCACGGGTCTGATATTGGTACAATAGAAAAATATGTGAAATTCCACGTCGAATCAAACTAGCTATAAAAAAGTCGTACATTTTATCTGTCTATTAAGATAACTGAGGTAAGACAAGTTCAACATAAGAGTAAAGAACAATAGAATTGAAAGTAACAAAACATGTCATATTTAAGCAGAATTTCTCATCTTAATTATCACAATCATACAACAGAAACAAACTATCCACCACAAAATGAAATATAGAATGTTTCTCAGCTTCACAAAAAAAAAACAAGAAAACAAACTGTCCCTAACTGCTAGAGAATTCATCATTTTAAAACAAAGAATATGCTGAAAATAACAATAAATTCGAAACATATAATTTTCAGAATTATCCCTAACTTTGCGCATTTGAGATAACCAATGTGGCACCTACATGTTCAATGACATGTTTGCAAACGAGATACTTGTAATACATCAACATTAAATTAAGTTCAATATATATTGATGCATTTGGAAATCAAAATCTAAAATCCATACCCTTCCAGTTTCAATAATTAAAACAAAACAATCAAAGCAAAATTAAAAAAAAATAAAGATCGAGAGATTGAGAGAAGAGTGCACTGATGCATTCAAAACGGATAAGGTGGTGGATAAGTTAACTAAAAATCAAACTAGCTACATCAAATAAGAACGACTAGATTGTCACACTCACATCAAAACTTATTTTAAACAGAAAGTAAAAACTAACATACAATAGAGAAAATAACAACAATAATAAAACTATGACATTTGCACCATCTGATTCATGGTTCGACCATTGTCTCTCCTCGCTCTTGTTCTCCTATTTACTCTTCTCTTAGGATGACCACCAAATATCATCACAAGCCATCTAGGCTTTCCAATTAAAAACATCCAATATCCTAGGCCTATGCCAAACACAAATCCACATCCATATCCAATTGCCACTGGTTTCCATCCAAATCCAAATTTCTCTTCACTCCAAGTGTTGCTGGCTGAAGGTTGAGAATGTTGTTCCGGTCCACATTTCTTTGACAAGGGTAATCCACATAACCCCAAGTTCCCTTTATAGGAATCATTTGTAAATGTATTGAATTGCTTTCCTTGAGGTATTTCTCCCACAAGATGGTTATTGGAAAGATCCAAGACTTCAAGACTGTTCAAATTGGTTAATTCTGCAGGAATCATACCAGTGAGAATATTTGACGAGAGATCCAATGATTCCAAGTTTGTCAAGTTTCGTATGGATTGAGGAATAGGACCAGTGAGTCTGTTATGTGAAAGGTTAAGCCCTTTGAGTGCGTGAAGTTCTCCTATATCATTTGGAATCCTTCCATTAAACTTGTTTCTTGATAAATCAATAGTTACAAAGTTTATTGGAATTTTTACCAATGTCATATTGATCCCTTTGTTTGCTACAGTCACAGAATCATAGGACCCTGCTGAATCTTGTACATATAGCAAACTGGTATTCTCTCCCACTTGAGTAACAGCCTTCATGGCTTCATACTTTTTGAAATAGCCTTTCGGTGGTAGCGGACCACTAAAGTTATTTCCCGAGATATCAAAAATAACTAAACTGGGAAATGGATTCTTGATCTTTAAATTGGCAATGTGACCATGCAACTTATTTTCTCGTAAAACTAGCACTTTCAAATCTTGCAGAGTTTGAATCCAGTCAGGAAATTTGTCTTCTATTTTGTTGCTGCCGAGGTTTAGAAACTCCAGCGTTTTACAGTGGGACAAAGATTTAGGCAAATGACCTTCTATATGGTTGCCATTGAGATTCAGACTCCGAAGGTCACTGTACTTTGAAAAGTTACTTGGCAAAGTGCCATAAAATCTATTCATTTGGAGATCCAAAACTTGAAGGGACGATAAATTAGCAAGGTATTGTGGAATGATACCGGTCAATTTGTTGTGCGCCAAGTTGAGAAATCGAAGTGATTTCATACTGCAAATCGACAAAGAGATATCACCTTCCAGTAAGTTAAAACTAAGATCAAGACTACCAAGCTGGTCAACATTCCTTGAGATTTGGTCTATTGATGTGAAACAATTGTGAGAGAGGTCCAAAGATTCTGCTGTTTCAAACAACCAATTTGGAACCCTTCCATTAAGTTTGTTATTGGACAAATCAAAATAATCCAAACTTTGGAATTTTTCTGATGATGTGGGAAGTTCTGTCAGGTTGACAGAAGATAAATCCAATTCCCTTAGATGAGAAAAATTGTAACTAACATTGGATTCAAAGGTTAGTGATAATTGTGTATTCTGTGAAAGGGACAAGGAATACAAATTTTGAAGTTTGGAAAAGTGTTGAAAATTGACAGCACCACTCAAGTTGTTTGATGATAGATCTAATACAGCTAGATTTACAAGGTTGAAAATTGATTCTGGAATATTGCCTTGTAGCTTGTTACCGCCTAGATTTAGAGCCTCTAATGAATATGACGAGATTGCACTGATATGCCCTGTAAGTTGATTGTTTGATAAATATAAATTTATCAAACAAGGCAAAGATAACAAAGAGGAAGGAATTGTTCCGTTTAGACGGTTGTCATTTAAACGAAAACGAACTAGCTGTTGAAAACCTGTAATTTTATTCGGCAATGGACCTCTTAATTTATTATATGAACAATCTAATCTAACAAGTTGAGTCAAGTTAAATAAGGAAAGTGGAATTTGTCCTACTAAATTGTTTGAATATAGACGGAGTTCTTGCAGTTTGGTCATCCCGCCAAATACATCTGGAATTTGACCGCTTAATGAATTGTATGAAAGATCCAAGTTAATGAGATGTTGAAGGTTTGAAAATGATGTTGGTAGTTCACCTCCAATCTTGTTACCACTCAAATCTATTATTTGAAATTTGTTTGACAGATGAAAAGAATCCGGGATTTGACCATTGAGTACATTGTCATCGAGATACAGAAAGGTAAGACGTGAAAAGGTTAAAATTGCGGATGGAATTGAACCGTTTAGGTGGTTTCCTGACAGACGTAGGGAGGCAAGACGTGTAAGGTTAGAAAAAGACAGAGGAATTGACCCTTGGAATCCACAACCTGAGAGATCCAAGGTAATGAGAGAAGCACTACAGCTCAATTCTGGAAGTTGGCCTTCAAGGTGGTCATTATATGACATATCTAGCTCTTGAATACTTGGTAAACAAAGAATGCTCTTTCTCAATTTTCCACTTAACATTGTCTCTCTAAGATTAAGAGTAACCAGAGAGAAAGATTGATTGAAGAGCAAGTTTATGGAGTTTGGTCTTATCAAAGACATGTCTGTATAATCCAAAAACAGCTCCCTTAAACTTGTTGCGTTTTGCACAAGTTTCTTCAAGGTGGTCTCCTTCAAAACTAACTTATCATTCACAGAGAGATGAAGTGATTGTAATTTGGAAAGGTGTGAGATTTGAGTTGGAATTTCACCTTCAACATAACTATTAGACAAGTCAAGATGTGTAAGACTCATAAACCCACCAAACTTAGAATGAAAATGGGAGCCAAAGAAATCATTAGAGAAATAATTGTTCGAAAGGTTGAGCATTTGAAGGTGAGCAAGATGGAAAAGGGTACTATTAGGATGGAGTATACCTTGAAATCCTTCACAGCCAAGGTTAAGGCCAATGACGTGACCAGAGACGGTGTCACACGTGACACCATGCCATGAGCAGCAATTAGTCCCATTTTTCCATGTTGCTGTTTTCATAGGAGATCCATCACAACTATAATAAGTATCTATAGTGAAGGAGGACTTGAACTGAAGCAAAGCAAAGCTCTCATCAAGATGACATAAGGAGTTGAAAGAAGATGAAGAAGAAGAGAATGATGGAAAATGTAAGAACAAGAGAATTAAAGAGAGAAGCAACCACTTCTCCATGGATGATTTTGTGGAAAGTACTTAGTTTAGCTGAAAGAATGAAAAACCAAACCAATATATAGTGACATAGTCAACTTCAGCCAACTTCAACACGGTTAGGACTAGTGAAAAGTGAGAATACTTCTGCCTTGGCTTTGCAGATATTGTTTACTTTTAGGTACCTAACAGAAGCCCTTACAATTGTTCAAACTATATTAATTTTAAAAGAATAAAAAACCATAACAAAATTAATATTCATAAAGATATTTTTCTAAATTTATATATATAGTGATATCATTTTGTCAGTTATATACAGACTTGTACAAACTAAAAAGCAAATAATGAAAAAAAGATAACTTATTGTCTTTTTCATATATAAAAAAGGTAACATTTATTTTTAAAAATAAATAAAATATCTTAATGAATTGAATATGTTAAGTTGAACTTATTTTTTCCCCATTTTTCATGCATGTTTTATTGGAAGTTGGAACTTTGTTAATTTATTCATACTCCTTTTTTAGTCGGTGAAGTTAGCAAGTTTCAAGTTTTTTTTTTTTTTTTACCAAAGCAAACTTAACTCGTATTATTGATTAAAAAGAGTTCAATACAAGGAGGTATAATTCAATACAAGGAGGTATAATCTCAACGATACAGTGAGTAGTCTAAGAAAC
>Ga0228711_1012614_pt1 | contig 10275 bp, 9 predicted proteins | sample MedpolnodulmetaG_2_FD_177996 | JGI IMG/M metagenome (GOLD analysis project Ga0228711, IMG submission 177996) | Root nodule microbial communities from Medicago polymorpha collected in Santa Monica, California, United States - brown nodules | ecosystem: Host-associated > Plants > Roots > Nodule...
AATTGTAGCAGTTTTGGCCCCCAAGACTGATATTGACTCGGTCTAAGCTGACGTGGCACCCTAAGTGAGGTGCCACGTGTTATTTTTTATTTTATTTTTTTGCCTTGGGGGGCCAAAACTGCTACAGTTGCAAAACTTAGGGGGCTGTTTTGTAGTTTTTTTTCTTAGGGGGCCAAAATCGCAACTTTAGGAAAGTTAGGGGGCTAAAACTGCAATTAAGCCAAAAAGTTATATATAAGTGATGTGTACATGTGGAGTCTATTTAATGAGTCTCTATTAGTGGACTACCATTGCGGATGTTCTTAGAACAACAACAGATAACAAAAGATTAATAAAAAACGAAAATAAAAGACAATGAACATACGATCTTTGTTAATGCAGTTTAGCCAATGGTGCCTACCTCTACGACTATAGAGCAACTATAGTTCCATTTGTACTACAGTGATGAATTAGAGTTTAAGTGGTACAAACAATATATATATATATAGTACAACTAGAATTCAGTTTACAATATTACCCCAAACCGTACCACCAGAGCCTATGCCCCTTGCCTTCTTTAGTGTCTTGAATATATCAGCCATACTTTAACACAGTTGAAGAAAGAAGGTATATGTTCCAGTGAATCTACCGGAAAAAAAAAGAGGTAAGAATGCAGGAGGAGCAAGTAAAAATTGGAGGATAAAAACTAGTGAAATTTCTAGCCTATATACTTGTAGTGGACAAAAGTAAATTATTCCTGCCAAGGGAAAAAAAAATCAAAGGCCAAAATTGAAAAGGATAAGTTCATTCATGAAATAAATAATCTGCATTTTTGCATGTATTAGAGACAACCATATTAGTATATATATGCCCATGCATATTTTTATTTTTTTTAGACTAGAACAGAATTAACTTTCACCTCCAAAATATTTGTCCATAATATATATTATTCTGTATTCCTTCAGTCTATGAGATAAAAGTTAATAAGATATAGGTAAGTGTAATGAAGCTGTCAATATTCTATGATGATAATATATTGTCGAAGAATTACTTTCAATTCTTTGATAGACCATTTAATCAAATTAGTTTTCAGCTTTCAAATCAGTTTCCAGAAGGAATTTGATGCAAGAATGCATGTATATATAAATAAGTCTATAACTTTTTCACACAAATATAATCAAGGAGAACTTAAGTTCATTACAAAATTTTAAAGCTATGACTAACAAGGAACACACATTTTGGGTGGTGTATGAGAAATTTAAGCCTCACCTTTTTATGGTTCTTGTTCAAGTGGCTCTTGTGCTTCAATATTTCCTAGTAGAGGCTTCATTTAATAATGGAATGGACCCTCATGTCTTTGTTACTTATCGTCATGCTATTGGGGGCATAGTAGTGCTTCCTTTTGCTTATTTTCTTGAAAGGTGAATCACTCATCCATCTATTGTGTCATGCATTCAATAAATTTGATAAGTTAAGATCTTTTTTGGATAAATACGAACATAAATGCTTATCATATAAGTTCTTATTTATAAGTTATTTCTATAACAGAAGATAAAAGTTTTTCATGAGTTATTTTGAAAAGCTTATGAAAATAAGCCGAGAACTATGAAGCATTGACACCGGATACGATATGGGCACCGACATACCGACCGATAATAATTTGAGAAAATGACATAATTCAATGTAATCATGTGGCAGTGTCGTGTTGGTGTCAGACACCGACGTGTTTCCAACACCGGGACACACCTAATCTAAGGAGTGTTCGTGCTTCATAGGCTGAGAATATGTTATGAACATAACACAAGTTGCTTTCACAAGCTCTCTTAGGCAGTCTCAAATTTTCTTAAGTCAGTAGATAAACTCAAATAAGTCAATCTAAAATGGCTTTAAGTCCGGTTGATACTACAAATCAAATATGTCAAAATCAACATCCCCCAAGTCATGTTGATACCTGCAAAACCACTCATGTTAAACCTATGACATTATGTGTTCATAAAAAGAATACATATTTTGATATCCCTCATTCAGTTATGATCTAGAGCATGAACTTTTGTGAGAAAAATCATTCTCATATTATAAGTGTTGACTTTCATCCATGTCTAATTTTCTTCTTTGTAGAGAAGCAAGGTCAAAGTTGACAATGACAGTGTTTATGGGGCTCTTTCTTCTTCCCTTATTCGGGTACTGTTGTAAAATGATGATACTTTTTCTTAAACAGAAACACAGTCATTTAGTCCTAACCAAATCTTGAAGAAACTCACATCTATCTTTGTTTACTTTCACTACGAAGAACAGAATCGGTCTTACCTTCAACATGTTTTTCGTAAGCTTGAAATATACCACTCCTTCCTTTGTAACATCAATGATCAACACAATCTCATCAATTACATTTATATTTGCAATTGGATTCAGGTGAGTATTGAGTTTCTAGTGTTATTTTTCAAGATTGGTCCTATTTTTCTACTTCTAATAATCAATGTTCTACTAAAAATAATAGCTCTATTCCTGTTGATTTTGTTCATGATTCATTTTAATAGGCTAGAGGCTATTGATGTTAAGAGCCCTCGTGGGCTGGCTAAAATCGTTGGAACTGTATTATCTTTGACTGGTGCTTTGGTAATGATTTTGTATAAAGGCCATACGATACAAAGCTTAAAGGGTGCTCCATTCCATCTTGGAGGCGAAATAGCTCATAATAACTGGATTAAAGGAACAATTTTGACTGTTGTGAGCTGTATATCATGGTCTTTATGGTATATACTGCAGGTATATTCATCCATAATCAAGTACACGTATACTTTTTATTTTCTGTTTTTCAATGTTAGCATGATGAAGAATTTAGGCCCAGATTGCATGTGGTTAGAATATCGTGCATTCGTTAATAAAGCGGATGAAGATCGAGCGGTTTATATTTTAAACTCGGTAAATTGGATTTTGATATTGTGACCGCATGAAATCTATTTCCAAGGAATTCCCCTGTAATATTCTTTATCTTAGCTAGGGATCAACAATTCTTTTGGTTTTATTTGATAATTTTGATTCCAATTTTAAAACACGATGTCAAAAATGAAATTGTTTTTCACGAAATGGAATCAAACTTGCACATTGAGAGATTTTGTAAAGGTACAAACAAAAAGGAAAACAGACCACATACATCAAAGCTTATAGTTATTTTGCTTGCCTTGTAGGCAATCATCGTGAAGAAATATCCAGCAAAACTGTCACTAACAGCATGGATAAATTGCATTGGTGCAGCACAATCGGCTGTCTTTACAGTACTCGTGCAACGCAAACCTAGAGCATGGTTCATAAAATCAAGTGTTGAACTCTGCTGCATTTTATACGCGGTGAGTAAAGCATCTTATATGGTTTATCAACACACAAAAAAGAGTAAAGCATTTAGATACTGAAACTTAAATATAAGTCAACTTAAACAAAAATCTGAATTCAATCATGCATGAGTGATTACAGGGAGTTATATGCGGCGGTTTGCTTATCTACATTCAAATATGGACAATGGTACAAAAAGGGCCAGTCTTTGTGAGTATGTTTAATCCCCTTGGAACAATTTTGGTGGCTATGCTAGCATATTTTGTTTTGGGGGAACAACTTCACATTGGCAGGTAAATGCATTTGACTGTCCATGCACATTATAATTTTTATGTCCATGTTTCAAAGGTTTTAAAGTAAGTTTGGTTGTTTCAGTATATTGGGAGTACTCATTGTTATCATGGGTCTTTACTTGCTGTTGTGGGGAAAAGAAAGTGATAGAGATTACAAATCACAAGAGTCCTTTCCAGCACATGTTGAGGAGAAAGATTGCACGACACAGACACAGACTTCAGTAACAGAGGAAGCATAAAAGAACCAGCACAGAACTCAAATTAACAATTGTTGAAAAATGCACCTATTATTTACTGTGATGAACTAATCAGTCTCTCTAAGCTATGAATAACTGAAGGATATATAGGAATGAGCAATGATATTTGAACAAATATTTGTTAACAACTTTCATGACAACCTCATTTTTCTCTCTTTTCATTGGTCAAAAACAATGGAGAGAGAAAAAGGAAGAGAGAGAGTAAGAATATAATGTGAGTATGAGAGAAAAAATTGTCTAAAAGTTGTTAAAAAGTGGTTGTACAAATATCATTTCTCATATAGGAATAGAGTGCATGGGTAGCATTACTTTCATTGTATGCTGCTTGTTTAGATTATGAATTGATATAAGAACTCAAGTATTGGTAGGTGTAGATATCGGAACTTAGTGGCCGACCTTACTCCAACAATTATTATTGCAGAAGTAAATTTTGGCTGTTGTTATTGTATAAGAAATTTCCCTCAACCTTCTAAAAAGATGGAAAGAATCTTTGAAATGCATTTTAACAGAAATTAAGATAATTGATCAGCAGTTAGTAAGCATGGATACTTCTGCAACAAAAAACATTTCCGGTCCATTCTTAGTTAATTTCATGGTCTAGTTGTATTCTGATTACACCATTTGCCCAAAAAGATGAATTGATCTACCAATTTTACCTCTCCTAAATATACCAATATGAAAGTAGATCAAACCAACTACACGGAATGTCAAAAGAAAATCGATCAAACATTTACAAGCAGCCCAAAAGAAAAAAACAATATACTTCTAAGCTCCAATGTGTCTAAGTTCCTCCTTACTCATTTTGCTTCTTCAAGTGATGCTCTTAAGGATTCAGGGTTCAACATTTTGTTTACACTACAAAAAAACATAAATAATATAATCAAAACAATGGAAAAGGGTATATTGTTGGAACTGTAAATTCATAACAGACTATATTTATAAAACAGAAACTTACGAGACTAGCATATCTCCACTAGAGGCCGCCTTCTCAGAAATCCATTCAGGAACTAATTCTAACAACAAATGCAACTGTTCTTCAACTTCACCTATGAAAACAAACAAGAAAGATTTAATATTCAGAAGATTATAAAATAGCCAGTCAATTATTTTTTTTATAGAAATGTGTCTTACTTCTATCAACAATATCACGGTGACTTGAGATTATCTTGCTCATCAGCTCCTCTTTTGTGATAACAGAACGGTTTATTGAATGAAACATCATGTGAATCATGTTGAAGAGCTTAGGGAGGCTGGCGATAATTTTTTTCCGCTTCTTAGCTTGTGAGATAGCTGGATCCCTTTCCTCCATTGCTATTCTTTCTTTTTCCTGAATCTGCAGAAGGAATGGTTAATCTTGAATCCACTCATAAAAATAAATAAACAAAGGACCTTAAAAGTTTTCTTTATGTAGCAAAAGAAAGAGCATACCGAATGGAGAAGATTATCCGGGAGGATATCAAAAATGTCATCATCAATTGACAAACCGCCAGCATCATTTTCATTTTTCATAGGAGTGTCAAATTTCAATGACCTTGAACGAGGTGGGCGCTTAACCAACTTGTCCGGCGAGCTGGTAGAGTTGTCATCTGGGGTCATAAAACTTCTTTTAGGCGGCTTCAATGCAGGTGTAGCTGACATCAGCCTGGCTGGAGTAGATACAAATTTAGCTGGAGTTGACATAGCATCAACAGTTTTGAAGGAGCCGTCTTTGCTTTCTGTATACTCAATGGTTTTGCTAGGTGTAGCTAGTGTAACTCTGGATGGTGTGAAGCAGTCTGAAGAACCATGAATCGCAGGATGTGCTTCACTACTGGATGATTCTGTAACCAACTCGGATGGGGATATTTTAGGGACCTCAGAGGTGGAATTTATCCTCAAGCTTGACTCTGAAACTGGCACCACTAAGGGTTGGAATGAATCAGATGGAAGTTGTGGCTGTACATTTTCCTTTAATTTCTGAGAAAACCGCCTTCTGAAAGATTGAGGCATATGAGAGGCAACTGCTGGCTTCTGGTTAAGAGCTTCAACTAATGTCTCAGCGGGCACTGACACATGACTTTCTGAGTTAGCAAGTTCTGTATTATCCGCAATGTCACTTGAAGCACGTGCAACAGATAATTTCACTGCAGAGAATGATGAGGGAGGTTTCATCATGTGTACAAGAGGATCTTGCTTTGGACGACTGAATGGCTCAGGCAGCATTTCCTCTGGAACTTCATCACCCTATACATAAAAGCATCCTTTAGACTAAATAATATGCAAGTTTTAAAAGGAATAGCAATTGTGCTAGCATTGGCCACAACTCATCATCATAAGTTAACATAATTGATTAAAATTATCATTCCTTAGACTTTAAGTTACTTTCACACTGTTGAACTTAAATAAAGTGTCCCACAGACTTGAACTTTTATTTATAATTAGCAATAAAGCAAATTTCATAAAATAATCTTCAAATAGCAAATATCATACCATTAAAATCTCAGTGACAAACCAATCGACATAATAAGTGGAACCACCAACCAATGTATGAAATTTATATTGTCCCACAAATATAATGCAAAACTAGATAATCATTGATAACACAAAGCAAAGCCACAAGCAAAATGAAATATCAATAAGTATTGCTTCATAATAAATCTATCAAACAGATAAGCATAACTTAGAATTCATGCACACTATCATACCTCTGGGTGGGATTTCCAAAACTCATTGAGTCGCACACGAAACAACTTCCTCAGAGACATAGTCCCAGATTCAGACAACAACTTAGCATCAAACTCAACTGCATCAGGGTTTATACTAACATGAAGATCCGGCTTCATACAACTAGTTTGCTCATCAAACACGAGCAACTTCTTAATAGCAATTGCCTCAGGTAAAATAAACTTCAACTGAGCCAAATGAGCATGTGTAAACCTCCTAAAAAAACTCATCCAAAACTACAATCAGAAACAAAATTCAAAACAATATATTTTTTTCAAAAATCAAAATTAAATCTATCACACCCATACCTATCAGTTAAAGTTTCAATCTTTGGCCTGATATTATTAAATGAAGTCATCGATCCTTTTAATCGCAACAATCTAATTGAACTATCCAAACTATCAAAAAACTCCCCCAAATTCTCATACCTGCAACAAAAAAACCCATTAAATAAATCGACAAAAAATTCAAAATTTCCAAAAACCTAGATCCAAAAATTCAAAATGCTTAAGAAAATCATAACCCACATCAAATAAATCAACAAAAAAATTCACAATTACCAAAAACCCTAGATCTGAAAATTCAAAATGCTTACTTCTCAGGAAGATTAGATGATTCATGGCTCTTTCGAGGAGAAGCCAATGCAATTTGCCTTCTAGCAGATTTCCCCTTCAACGACGTCGTTTCATTGCTTTGTTTTTTCTGATCTTGAAGACCCTTAGCAACTTTTTTAATATCCGATATTGAAAGCGCGACACCGCGGTTACGGGTTCGCATCGGTGGTGGCTTCTCCAGTGATTTTTCTGGGGTTTTTGAGGTTAGTTCAATTGGATCTTTGAATAAAGATTTTGAGCTACGAAGATTGGGTTTTTTGGATCTGGTATTGTGTGAGGATTGTGAAGGTGTTTCTGAAGAAGTTTTCATGGTTATGGATCTGAGAACGAGTGAAGAAGAAGAATTTTTGGTGAATGTAAGAGAAATTGGGGGTGGATTTTATTTATTAGGGTTTAATAGCGCGGGAAAATTGAGGGGTATTTCTCGCGTGCGATGATTGTGACGTTGCTTCCCGCCAAATAGACCCGTTGCTTACCGCGATTGATAAATGGGTTTGGGCCTGTGGGCTTTCTTGTTAGGGCCCAGTTCGATTTTTGTTAGATTTGGCCTGGTTCGTTATTATTGGAAAATGGAATATTCGTTTTGAGACATTGCTTCTTCTAAATATAATCTAAAATTAGAAACTTGTGGGACAGGTTACCTATAGAGACTTATATCCAACTTTTATTAGGCACTAGATTATCCTAAAAACTATTGTAATTATAATTATAATAATAAATGAAATTTTATATTTTAAGTTTTGATAAATAGGTCATGATTTGTTCCACCCTTAAGCACGTCATACCATGTTTTAAGGTATTGTCTGTTTTAGGTATGATTCTTCACGGTTTGTCTTTTTGTAAAAGATGTCTCGTTGATTTGAGGAGTGTGAATATTGTATATAAACTATCATTGATTTTGACTCCAAAGATTTGTGAGACTTTTAAATACACTGGAACATTTCATATTTTATGAAGTATCTCTGACTTTATTTTTAATTTATAATTTAAAATATACAATAGATAGAATTTATAATTTTTTATTTATTTTAAGAATATAAGTAACATATTAATTATTTTAATAAATAACTAATTAATAAATTTAGTAATTATTATTTCATTTTATATTAAAATAAAATTGAGATAAAAATGAAAAATAATAATAAACAAGAGAACAACCATGGGCACTAGTTGTTTCAAATAAAAAAATCTTGGGACTAGTGTCTCGGAGAGTACCATGAATCATGATAGATTTTCGTATATATTTTATTTATTTTTCATAATCATTGGATTGATATGATTTTAATCGAAGTTTATGAATATTACCTATTTTATATATCATAACATTTTAATTTTGATTTGGTCCAATATACTTTCTATTAATCTATATTTTTGATGGAGTTTTTTTAGCGTTTGTATGATTATCTTTACGGAAATTATATGAAATATATTTCGTATGTAGAATCTCTTCGAAAACTTTTATTAAGGGTCCGTTTGGTTTGAGAATTAGGAGGGGAGGAGAGGAGAGGGGAAGAGAGTGATTTTAACAGAGGGGAGATATTAATTAAAAATGTGTTTGATTCGCAGGGAGAGGAGAGAGATTTTAAAAATTATTTTACCATTTTACCCTTAAACATAATAAATAAAAGAAACTCTTGTTTTTACGATTTCAGATACCAGTAAAAGTAGTGTAGTAGGAATGGTTTGTACATGTAACAAATAAGAGTTATAATAATAAAGTTGTTACAAGGAAAATATAACAAAATAATAATAAAAATTGTTACAAGAATAAGATAACCTAATAATATTAAGATTGTTACAAAGATAATATAACCTAATAATAATAAAAGTTGTTACAAGGTTAATATTGAGATTTAAAATTAATTTAAGGATAATTATGACAATGCAATAAAATTTTAAAGAGATTTGCTCCCCTCCCCTCCCCTTCCCTCATCTTCTAAAAATTGAACCAAACACTTTAAATTAAAAATCTCCCCTCCCCTCCCCTCCAAAACTCTTGAACCAAACAGACCCTAACTGTTCTATATATAGAGCAGTAAATAAAATAAATATTTTATTTTTACGAAAGATATAAAATAAATCTTAAATATTTTAAATGTAAATATTTTTTTGGGTTTACATTTTAAATATAAATTATAATGATATCTTATTTAACATCTAAAACATTTTTTTTGAGAGGATCTAAAATATACTTAAATATTAAATATTTAAAATAAATATATAACATTCTCCTTAAAAAAAATAATAACATTATTCTAAACATTTTTTTCAGGGTCAATCAACCTAATAGTGATAATAAGAAAACATCACATTACAATATGAATAAGTCAGAATCGAAGATTTAAATCCGTTTTTCTAATTTTCTACAATTAAATATGTTGACTACTATCAAGTGAGAACAAAAGGACCCAAGTTTTATAACCCTTCTATTTATGCCATAAACATCAGGGAGCCCCTAATATGGACCCTAAACTTAAGGGTGCACTGGTGGACCAGTCAAACTGACCTGCCACAGCCGGTTATGCTCGCTGAACTTAGTTATTAATTACTGAGGTTTATTGTCCAATTAATAAATACCAATCTTATCCTGATCATTCATACGCGGCCTTCACGAGATCATACAAAAAAGAACATCAAAGATTAAATATACTTTTGTCCTCTCCGTTGAGTTTTGACTGAATTATACAGAAAGAACCATGAAAGATTTTCTTCACAAATCTACTGAAATTGAATTTGTAGCCTCTTTATCACTATTTCATGTTGTATTTGTTTTTTTTTTTCTTTCGGTAACTCAATCTTTTCATAACAATTAACAAGTTCTATAGTTAAATCATTGATTTCCTCACATGCTGTATCCGTAACTTTCTCAAATCTCAAGTAAGTCCTGCTTCATGCCGCTGTGATGCCTGTGAGTCTCAGTAGAAGAGTGAGGTGGCGTTGGGTGAGGTTTCAATGAATGAAGTGACTACGCAGGAGATTTAATGTGAATGTAATGTGAGTTCAGTGAAAGAAAAAGGGAATGGGGAAGGGTGAAGGGTTATCGGTGCCAATTTATTCAAGGCTACTAATAAAATTAAAATTATTGAGATAATTGATTGA
>Ga0228711_1012615_pt1 | contig 10273 bp, 11 predicted proteins | sample MedpolnodulmetaG_2_FD_177996 | JGI IMG/M metagenome (GOLD analysis project Ga0228711, IMG submission 177996) | Root nodule microbial communities from Medicago polymorpha collected in Santa Monica, California, United States - brown nodules | ecosystem: Host-associated > Plants > Roots > Nodule...
CTGTTCAACGGTAGAGGGCGGGACTGGCTTAAACGCCAGCCTGTGCCTGAGGATGAGCAGATTGCCATCGAGCGGTATGTACGCGAACTGGACCGGCTCGGTGAAGATCTTGCGGTCCTCGATCGGGAAATCGCCGAAAGCACGATGGATGATCCGCGATTAAGCGGCTGCTCGCGATCACAGGTTGGCGCGGCAGACGAAAGAAGGTCAGCGTCTGCTCGATGGTTTCCTCGACCCAGGAGGTCAGGCGCGGATAGCGGACCGACCATTTTCCCAGCCAGGCGGCGAGATCGGCCTTCGCTCGTCGAGGTCGCGGCGATCATAGAGGCATCGAAGCTCGTACAGGCAATCGTCGCCATGCTTGCGCGGCAGATTGATCGAGGGCGTTCCTGAGGAAATGCACGTAGGGGGCTGTTGAAGAAGTGCTATGTATCTGATCAATTGAGTAGTCGTTGATTCTCTGGAGCCTCGACGAGGCTCGGCCGTAAGGAACGCGATCAGCTTGAACTGTACATGTGCGGCTCGCTTCGGGATCTGGTCTCTGACGATCACGTATTGGTCAAGGTCGATCGAGTTCTCGATCTCTCTTGGCTGCGCAAGGAAGTATATGAGCTCTATGCGACGGGCTTTGGTCGACCCGGCATTGATCCGGAAGTTGCAGTCCGGTTGATGCTTGCAGGCTTTCTTCTTGGGATTGTTCATGACCGCCGGTTGCTACGCGAGGCTCAGGTTAACGTCGCTATTCGCTGGTTTATCGGCTGCGGTCTTAACGAAGCTCTCCCGGACCATTCGTCGTTGACCCGTATCCGTCAGCGCTGGGGTGCAGAACGTTTCCGAACTATCTTTGAGCGGACGGTAAAGGTCTGCGTAGCGGCCAAAGTCGCCAAGGGTGAGGTCTTCATGTCGATGCCTCACTCATCCGGGCCGACGTCAGTTAGGAAAGTCTTGCGGTCCGCCACATAGATGCGGTCACGGACGCCAACGTGGCTACTGAAAGCGAACGAAAAAGCCGCAAAACAGGCAAATACAAGAAAGTCTGCGCGGCGATTTCGGCAGCATGTGCCGCCAACTGTGCCTTCAACTCTGCAACGCTCGGTTCGCCGGTTCGATTCATCGGATTCTTAAAACTGAACCGTACCGCCGCGTCAACCGCGGAATTCAAGAGCCCTCAGCCAGCGACCTGGTATTGCCGCACCGGATGGCGCACCATCGCATCGATATCGATGCCGTCGAGAATCCAGTGCAGTTGCTCCGTCGTCAGCCGCTCCTGACGCCGGGGCCAGCGGAACTTGTCCTTGGCCAGCCGCTTCAGCACCAGCACAAAACCCCACCGATCAAAGAACAACAGTTTCATCCGGTCGCGCCAGCGACCGACATTCTACATACGGTTTTCGTTTTGCGACGATAGCCTATCCGTGGCATCCACTATTCGGCTGCAAGGTGCAGGTCTCGCGTTATCGTCGCGGCAAGACGCTGATGCGGATCCATACGGACGAGCGTCCCGATCATCTCTCCCGTGAGTTGCCGAACTGGATGTTTGACGAGACTTATTGCAGCGGCATGAGGCTTGGATCACCCGAGATCAGCATTGATGGCCTGAATGAATTGGCGGCCGCGTTGGCGTCGTTCGACGCGACTCAGGCAGGAGGCGCAAGATCTCGTCCTTCGAGGAAGAAGGAGAAGGGTGATGCGAAGCAGGCGACATCAAAATCGCGACCAACTCGTTCTGGAGTTGGAGCGTCAAAATCGTCAGGTTCCGGTGGTCAAGAACGTCAAAGGACTGGTGGAAACGCTGGCGGATCTTCTGTTGGAGGCTTTGGAAGCGAGCAGAACGGCGAAGACGGGAGGCGTAGATGACCACGAAGATCACGTCTGACATCTGGGCCGCGCCGCGGTGGTCTATGTCCGCCAGTCAACCATGGCGCAAGTGACGGGCAATCTCGAAAGCCAGCGCCGGCAATATGATCTGGCTGGCGCCGCCGCAACGACCGGGTTTGCAGCGGTAACTGTGATTGATGATGACCTTGGACGCTCAGGCTCAGGCAGCGTGGAGCGACCCGGGTTTGAGCGGCTTGTCGCGCTGGTCTGCTCAGGCAATGTAGGAGCGGTCTACTGCATCGAGGCATCGCGTCTGGCGCGCAATGGGCGGGACTGGCATCATCTCGATCTGTGCGCGCTCACCGGTACGCTGGTCATCGATCCAGATGGCGCCTTTGATCCAAGGCTTGTCAATGATCGTCTGCTGCTTGGGCTGAAAGGCACGATGTCGGAGTACGAACTGAGCTTGATCCGTCAGCGCGGCATTGCCGCGCGCGATTCCAAGGCGGGACGCGGGGAGTTCCGGTTCATGTTACCTCCGGGCTTCTGCTGGAGTGAGGCGGGCAAGATCGAGATCGATCCGGACGAACATGTGGCGGAGACGATCAAGCTCGTCTTTGCCAAATTCCGGGAACTGGGAAGTGGGCGACAAGTCTTTTTGTGGCTGCGGTCGGCCGATATCAAGATGCCCGTCGTCTTGCGCAACGTGGAAGTGCGCAAGCTCGTCTGGAAGGCGCCAGCTTATCATAGCGTCATGCAGATCCTCCACAATCCACTCTACGCGGGCGCCTATGCCTTCGGAAGGCGAGCACAACGAACGTTGATCATCGATGGTCGCGCTCGCAAGGCCAACGGGCTGCGCAAGCCCTGGGATGATTGGAGTGTATTGCTGCGCGACAATCATGAAGGTTACATCACCTGGCGGGAGTATGAAGAGAACCAGAAGCTTCTGACCGAGAACGCACACATGAAGAGGAATTGTGATCTCAAATCGGCGCGCGGCGGCCGTGCCCTATTGACGGGACTGATGCGATGCGGCCGCTGTGGCCGAATGATGCGCGTCTTCTACGGCAGCGCAAAAGGCAACGCGCATCGCTATCAGTGCCGCGGCGACGACGCTCGTGTGGGTCTTGGGCTTTGCATCGGAATTGGCGGCGTGAGGGTCGATCGTGCCGTGGCCACTCAGATTCTGGAAGCGGTTTCGGATCGCGCTGTCGAAGCGGCGATCTTCGCCTCGGATCAGGTCGAGCGGTCCGCAAGAGATGTTATAGCGGCAATTGAGCGGGACCTTGAAGGCGCACGCTATGAGGCGTCACTGGCCGGACGCAGATACGAGCTGGTCGATCCGGCCAAACGTCATGTCGCACGCGAACTGGAAGTCCGTTGGAACGATGCACTGGAACGTGTGAGCGTGCTTGAGCGCAAGATCGAAGAATTGTCCGCGCTGTCGGCAGCACGTCCTGCAATTGATCGTGGTCGGCTTCTACAGCTTGCCCATGACTTACCGACAGTCTGGAATGCACCATCAACCGATACGCGGTCAAAGCAGCGGCTCATCCATATTCTGGTCCAGGAGATCATCTGCGATCTCGACGATACGACCAACGAGGCTGTGCTCTTGATCCATTGGACCGGCGGTCGCCATACCGAAGTGCGCGTGGCGCGGGTCAAGACTGGCCGATATCCGAGCGACATGGCACCGCCCGCCGTAGAGGCGCTACGAAAGCTGGGCGGACATTGGCCAGATCGGGAGCTCGCAGTGTCCCTCAATCGGATGCTTTGCAAGACCGGTGATGGTGAGGGTTGGACGGCCGTGCGTGTCCGCGACATGCGCGAGCGGCTGGGCATTCCAGAATATGATCCCACAAAAGCGGGCAGTCCCGTGATTAGCCTGATGAAAGCTGCCGAAAAGCTCGGTATCTGCATCGGACCGGCCAAGAGCCTGGTGCAGAAAGGAATTCTACCTGCAACGCAGATCCTTCCAGGCTCACAGTGGATGGTCCCCGTCGAAGCGCTAACCTCAGAGGCCGTTCTGATAGGGGTGCAGGGTGTGGTTGGGCGGCGGCCCAAGATTTATGAAGATTATCAATATGATAAAGTTGTCATATTGCCCGGACTCTAACAGAGGGATGCATTATGAAACGCGCTGGCGACGGCGATTGCAGAACGCAAAAACCGCAGGCGCAAATGGATCGAGTGCCTTCATCTCCTGAACCAGGACCGCAAGACTGTTGATGCCGGCCCGAAAGTCGATCGGCTCGCGATGCGAGGTAGACCTGAAGGTCAGCGCCCAGCTTGAACATGACCAACGCTCCGATTATCGCCGCCAACGCATTCAGCCTCACGCCGTTCGGCAGTGACGCGCTCACCTTCGCTGGAGAGGACAGCGGCCCGGCCCCCTCTGCCTTCGAAAGCAGCTCTTCACCATCCGTGGCAGGCATCTCTAACGCGAACTTGCTGCTCGCGGCGGTGATCTGAACCGGAAGAAAAACCGATGTCGAAGACGGCGGGAATGGAGGGGCCTGGGTGTGTTTCCTTATCCATTTTCCAAACGAGGTTCGCGTTGACCCCGTGTTCGAGCGCAAGTTTCGATACTGATGACCAGGTTCAAGGCAGGCCGGAATAGACGGCCGTTCGATGCCGGATCGAACCGGCGTCGTCCATTCCGACCAACGAGCCGCCCGACAAGTTTTTGACCTTCTTCCATCATGAGGTGTCCACCTCTTTTAGGTGGACCACGTTATGCCAAAGCTCACTCAATCACAGAAGGTGCGGGGAAATTCACGCTTACCGTCCAACCTAGCCTCCTGGGGCCCACTTCCCCAGGGCCTGTTCATCATGGAAAGATCGACCTCCACATACATGTGCGTGGTCGCGGTACCTTCATGCCCCAACCAAAGCGCGATGAGGTGATATCGATGCCGGACTGAAGCAGATGCATTGCCGTCGTGTGCCGGATCACATGGGACGAGATCGAGCGGCCCGCGAGAGAGGGAAGATGTCGCCATGCTGCGGCGACGGCCAGATCCAGCCGTTGCGTGACTTTGGCGCGGATCAACTTCGCGCCTATGCGGTTTGGCAGCAGGAAGCCGTCCTGCGCGGTTGCCCCCAGCGATCGCTGCCAACGCCGGACAAGGGCGGCTGTCGGACGCCACAAGGGAACGCATCGCTGCTTGCGCCCCTTGCCATGCAGGTGCACGGCGGCTGGCTTCGAGCACCACGTCGCAGCAGCGGATTCCGATGATCTCTGACACGCGTGCGCCGGTGTTGTACATGGGACTAAACAGCACCCGATCCCGCCGCGCCACTCATGTCGCATCGTTGGAAGCGTTTAGGATGGCCTGAATCTCAGGTCGCGTCAGGAAGCCAATCAGAGGGCGATCGGCGCCCTTCATCGGAATGTCGAGCGCGCCTGTTCTATGATCCCGGGGGCATTAAGATCATGACGACCTGCCTATTTGAGGAATGTTCGCAGCGCGGCAACCCGGGCGTTCCGGCTCCGTACGCTTGTGCCGCGAACCTTCTCCAGATGGCCGAGGAAATCGAGCAGGAGCCGCGGGTTCAGATCGGTAAACGCGACTTTGCTTGAAGACTTGCCGATTAAGGTCGCGGCAAAGGCCAGAAGCAGTCGAAACGTATCGCGGTAAGCTGCGACGGCCCGCGGGCTGACGGCGCGATGCTGGCCCACATGCTCGACAAAGAAACGCTGCACCAGGGCGGCGAACGACGGTGTGACAACGCTCCTCCCCCGCAAATGCCTCGAAGCGATCGCCGGCCACGACCATCAGGCCGGGAATACCGGTGCGGTAAGCTTTCGTCCGCTATGAGCCCAGCAGCGGAAAGGGAAACAGCGACCTGGCACATTTCCTGGCAGCGATCACAAGGCCGCTATCTCGCGTCCGCACCGGCACGCATTCAGTCCAACCCTGACGAGATCAGCCCGCACCATTGTCTGTACGAAGCTGCCGGATGAAGAGGTGCCGGAATGGGCCACGGAGTCGACCTGACATAACCTGGCGGCGAATCGTTCCTGTCCCCGAACGTACGTACAGGAACCGACCGCCGAACCGCCGAACTCATTCGGTCACGGCGGCGTTGTCCGCTCCGGGCCACAGCACGCACTTCCGAGAGGAGGCGATCCATGGTCGCTGCGCTGATTGTCAGCAACTTGTAGCGAAGCTCGATATCTAAATTCAACCGGCCAGCGCCGCTGACGAGGGAAGATAGGAGCTGCCGCTTGGCCCTCTATTCGTCAAGGGTCGGAAATGGTGTGATCGACCAGCCGATTAAGTCGACGGCACTCTGGAGTATCGCTTCGGTCTGAGCAAGGCTGGGTGAACTGGCGATGATATATCCGATCCAGTCTTGGTCATCGCCTTTCCTGACGATTGGGGTCTTGGGTTTAACGTACAATTTCACCTCGGCGACACCGGGAATAGCAGCCGCCCGACTGGGACCGTCCGTCCAGTCGAGGGTGCCATCGCGATCAGGGACGAGGATCCGGGCAGCCGCAGTGCGTGCATGCAATTTGCGTGAATTCCGTTCGTCGCCGGTGACAAGTTTGACGTGCTCGGTGACGAGATCGACACCATAAGCCAGCTGAACCAGTTCGGGATCGGGCGTGCTAGCCATACGCGGATTGACTTCGATGACGACTGGGCCACGCTTCGTCCACCGGAGTTCAATGTTCGTTGGCCCCCAGCCAAGGCCGAGAGCTTGCAGGCTGCTCAGCGCGACTTTCTCGATACGCTCATGCTCCTCAGCAGCCAGCGTGGCCGGAAAGGTGAACTGACGATAGACGAAATGCGGTGGGGGTCCGAAGTCAGAGGTGGTTATCCCAATGACCTCCTCTCCCATTATCTGGGCGGTATAATGACGGCCTTGTACAAATTCTTCGACCAGTATCCGCGGCGAAGACCGCCAGATGTGCGCCCCGCCCAACAGATGGGTTGTATGTTCGGCTACCTCATCGACGGTGCGGCACAAACGGACGCCGCTACTTCCGCAGCCGACTGCTGGCTTCAGGATCACCGGCAGGCCGATCTCCGCGGAAGCCCTTTTTACGTCATCCGCATTTGCGGCCAAGCGATAAGCAGGTATGGGAACGCCAGCCTCTGCGAGAAGCTGACGTTGGGTGAACTTATCGCAGCATTGTTCAATCGAGGTGGGGTTGGGCCCCGGTAGACCGAAATACCCACAGAGCTTCCCAACTGTCACAAGTACCGACTCGCCGGGGTTTGGAAAGCCGGTAATGCCGGCAATGTCATACGTCGAATGCAGCCGCGAACACACGTGGATCAGCGCCTCGAGATTACCTGTATCGACATGGATGGACTCAAGCCCTTCCGCCCCAAGATACTCGTAGCGAGCTGGATCAGTCGACAGGGTAATTGGATGAAGGCCAAGGCTCTTGGCGGCTTGGACGTATAATAGACCATTACCAAAATTACTGCCTTCAATGAGGATAAGTACTCTCTGTGCCATTGGCGTTCTCTTTCCTTAGCTGCGATGCTTTAGTCTGGACGTAACCGTCCGGGTCTTACCTCAGAACTAGTTCTCGCCGCGCTCTGGCGATGCCGAAGAACGTGAAAGCGTTCTCAACAATTCATCTCGCGTCAGCCAAACGAGCCAATCGTCGTCGTCAATTCTGTGTGCAGGCAAGCGCAGGATTGATCCGTGCGGCTCTCGATGCAGATAGCCGTAGCGATCGACTATGCCCTTTTCAATGTTCCAGCCGGCAACCAGCGCATAAATGAAATCCGGCGACCATTTAGCCCACGCTAGTCCGAACGCAATACGACCAATGAGGGTCGCGAGACCGCGGCCTCTAAAGTCCTCCCGCAACCAGATGTCTCCATGATACGCTACTAGCCCGGTTATCCTGCGAGCAGTCGGCGCGGCGGAGATACATGAGGAACCGGGCCCGGCTTTAACGTTAGGTTCCGTGAAGCAGGCCCTAAGCGACTCGAGGTGCTCAGCGATGTTTGTGTCGGATAGATCGTCCAAACGCATAGCCTGGACATGTGCTACTCTTCCTTCCCGGTCCCGCCCGATGATCCAAAAGGCGTTTCCAAGTGAAAGATCAGAACAGTCGGGACGGAAGTTTGGAGTGGTCGCCGGCTTTCCGGGAAGTCTGCTGGTTATCCCGACATACTCCTCAAAATCGTCACCCATTGTAAGGTGGAGGCCAGACCTGCGCGCCCGCTCGTCTGCGGCATCGATGTACTTGGAGACCTCCACCGCCGTCACGTTCCTCAGCATGTCAACACCTCCTGGTCAGAGCGCCGAAACAGCACGATTTCTACAATACCCGGGCACGCGCTGATACTACTGCACCTAGTAGTCGATGTGCCCACTGCCGAACACAGGGTTGCCAAAGTCGAAAGCGCGACGGGAAAGAACGCGGACGCAGGCCGCTGCCGGAAAATTGCCCGCGCCCGCGTAGATTATGACTTACGGACGTTCAGAACGCTTGTCTCTGCTGTCATTGTCTGATGCATCGGACGGAGAGTGCGACACTGTTATCCTAGGTAGGGGGACACGCGCTGAGATATCCGGCTTAGAGCGTCGAGATACTGCCGGGCTGAACCGACGAGGGAGGGCGGCAATCCTCTCGCAGCGGTTAATTCTTCGCCTGTTCGGCAGCAAACGTCATAATACAAGCGCTTGTCGTCAAGCCGGAGCTCATTGTCGCCTGCGAGCCAGTATCTATGCTCGATGTATCGATTCGAGCGCAAATCCTCCAAGCGCTAATCGATCTCCGAGACCGGCAGGGACTTGCGCTGCTGTTTATCACACACGACCTACCCCTCCTTGGCTGATCGCAGATCGGATTGCGGTGATGTATCTCAGTTGGATTATCGAGATCGGCACCTCAGACGATATTACGATTACCCCCCAGCATCCCTATACAATCGCCTTGGGAGATGCTACACGCAAGGTCCGCGAAAGCGGACATCGAGGTGGCGTCAAAGTCTTGCAGGGCGAAATCCCAAGCGCAGCGCGTGTGTCACACCGGGTGTCGATTTCATCCCCGCTGTCCACTTGCATTCGATCGGTGCAAAACGGAGGAGCCCACTTCTATTGAAGTGAGCCCGCTGTATCATTCTGCTTGCTGGCTAGCGGCGTAGGGGGATGCACTGCGAAAACTAAACACGACAGCGTCGAACTTTCGTGCACGCAAACGAAATGTAATTGGAACAAGGAGTTCATTTTGAATAAAGGCTTGATTGAGAACTATTTGACACCACGGGTAGCCAACATTGAGATGTCCGGCTCAAGGACGATCCGCATCTATGACGTCGGGCCGCCCGACGTCCCACTGGTCGTTGGGATCCATGGCACACCGAGCACTGGTCTCGAACACATTGTTAGATATGTGGCCAACGCACCTCTTTTTTGCCGTCTTGTTACTTTCGATCGGCAGGGCTACGGAGGATCAACGCCGGCACGTGGACGAACTGTTGCGGATATCGCTCCAGTGGTTCGGGCTATCCTCGACCACTTCGCAGTAGGATCAGCCGCGGTATTTGGCCACTCTGGTGGCGGGATGCTGGCGCTTGCGGCGGCTGCACTATTGCCTCAGCGAGTTTCGGCCGTGGCATGCGTTGCTGGAAACGGGCCTAACTTCGGATCCGGTGGTTTCGACTATGCAAATGGCCCCTCGCCGCGTATGCGTGAGGAAATCTTAGAAGCGCGCAAAGGTCCCGATGCATCACGAGATTTCTATCGGCGCGTCGTGGCAAAACTGGGCGATCCCGAAGTTGAGAGACAATTGTATTCGGAAAATGACCTTCGCGTCCAGGACCATTTACTGCCTCTGAGAAAGAAGATTATACAACAGCTGAATCTGGGCGACTCAGCCTATTCAGTGGAAGATGCTTATATCGACGATGCTCAGTCATGGGCGAGACCTTGGGGTTGTGAGTTGGGGTCAATAAGCGCTCCGACACGGTTCTTCTACGGTCTCGAGGACCTGATGGTAGCCCGACAGCACTCGCAGTGGATGGCAGGTCAAATTTCCAACGCGAATTTGATGTTGTTTCCCAACTTCGGGCATGACTTATATCCGATGATGCCACATGTTTTGGCGTGGTTAGTATCTGAAGAGAGGACGGCGCCGCGCTGATCCTAATGATTAGCGGAGACTGGGCACCCGCTCCTTCGGCTGGGACTAGTGTCTCTACGGCGTCTCCATCAGCCTATTGCTTTCTTGTCGGCATTTTAGCTTGCGCCGCCCCATAGCGGTGTCTGGCGTTGTCAGTCGAGTTTGCGCCCTGCGAACATAAACCGCCGCGAGTTCCATAAGGTATATTATGCGAGATGTTAGTGTAGCCGGGTACATTCTATTTCCAAGTGCGACATGCCAATAAAAACAAAGGCTTCGCCCTGGAGATTTTTGGATGTCGCAGTGCTATTTGCAGCTCACCCTTCCCGATCGCCGACGCGTGCATCA
>Ga0228711_1012616_pt1 | contig 10273 bp, 17 predicted proteins | sample MedpolnodulmetaG_2_FD_177996 | JGI IMG/M metagenome (GOLD analysis project Ga0228711, IMG submission 177996) | Root nodule microbial communities from Medicago polymorpha collected in Santa Monica, California, United States - brown nodules | ecosystem: Host-associated > Plants > Roots > Nodule...
ATATTTAGGGTGCTAACACCTTCCCTAAATATAACTAACCCCCGAACCCAAAATCTTTTCAAAGGGGTGGTTTGAACTTTTTCCCCTTTTTCTTAAAAAAAAAAACAAATGTTCGGTCGTGAAAAAAATTAATGAGTCTATGCTAATAAAATAGCTTGATCTCCGAAAAATGACGCGACAAGTATCATTTCATATCTCATTGTAAGACCGCTAAAGATATGTGGGATGCATTGGAACCGATGATGTTAAACAATCAAAAATTAATACTCTTGTGCAACAATATGAGCTCTTTCGCATGGAAGATGATGAAACCATCTCCTCCATGCAAATGAGGTTCACTCATATTGTAAACAAGTTGCAAAACTTTGGTAAAACAATTTCAAACCAAGATTGCTTTAATAAAATTTTGAGATGTATGACAAAGGAATAACAGCCCAAGGTTACCGCTATCAAGGAATCGCAAAATCTCAATGTGCTTAGCATGATCACACTCTTTGGAAAGCTAAAGGAACATGAGCATGAGATCACTCGGTTCAAATCTAGTGAGAAAGAAGGCAAGTTGAAAGACAAGAAACTGGTTGTGTTCAAAGCCTCTTCGTCCAAGGAAAGTTCATCTATCATTAGTGAAGATGACTATGGAGGAGAATCACAAAATAAAGAAGATATGACTCTTTGTGAAACATTTTAATCGTTACATTAAAAAGCATGGATTAAGACGTAGCGATAAAACCTCTAGAAAATCACAAACAAAAGGAGAGAATAGTAAAGAGGAAAATGGCCTAAGCTTCTTTGGATGTGGCAAGGTTGATCATCTAAGAAGTGAATGTCCCGATTTGATCAAGTCTAAAGGAAAAGCAAGTTTATTCGATAAGTCAAAAGGAAGGAGGACATACATAGCATGGGAAGACGACGAAGTATCATCCACAAAAAGTGACTCTGAAAATGATGAAATTGCTCAACTATGCTTCATGGGACAAAGGAAGAAATCAATTGAGGTTAGTGACCATAGCTCTAAATTTAATCCATCCTATGATGCCTTGCAAAATGTTCTAGTAGAAATGCATGGAGATGCCATGAATGCTTTTAAAACTATCGGAACCCAAAAGAGAACTATTCTCAAATTGGAAGCCAGAATTGAAAAAATAAGAAAGAAATTTGAAAACTTCAAAAACGAACATGCATCTCTAAAGAAAGAACTATTTGCAACTCCTCCTAAAGAGTCACCTACTATCGATGTTCCCAAGTCCTCAAAAACCGAGGACATTAATACTTGTTTAGCTTGTCCTAGACTACAATTAGAGATTGTGTCTCTAAAAAGTAAGATAGAACAAGTCTTAAGTGCCTCTATGAATTTTGCCAATCGATTCACAAAAACTTCAAATTTCAAAAAGTCACCTAGGAGAATGTTGAAAAACAAAAATAAAAAAAGCAAAACTCATGAGCACAAAATAAGGTACAACTACTGTAGAGAAATTGGGCATACCACTCCTCATTGCCATGTTATGAAAACTTTAGTTCCAAAAGGCATTGTGACGTGGGTACCCAAATTGTCTAACTTTGTCACTAATCCCAAGAACCCAAGTTATGTTGGGGACCTAAATCATACATAAATCATTTGTAGGAATGCCTTGCAACCTCGCAAAGAAAATGATATTTAGATAGCGGTTGCTCAAGCCATATGACGGGGGACACCTCAATGTTTATTGACTTTACGAGAAAGGAAAAAGGGTTTGTCTCCTATGGAGATAACTGTAACACCCCGATTTTTAATATTAATTTATTATTATTATTATTATTATTATTATTATTATTATTATTATTATTATTATTATTATTATTATTATTATTATTATTATTATTATTATTAGTTTTGCTTTGTGTGGTTGTATTTATTTAATTGTTTGTATTTATTGGGAAATAGACAATGAGAAATAAATGAGTTGGTTGACTAATTAAAAGACGAGAGGAAGTAAGAATTAGGAAGAAAATAACGTTTTAACGAGAATAAGAAAATAGAGTGCAATTAGCAGTGCATTAGTAAAGTTGGGTAAAGCGGAGGTGTGAAAAGTAAGCTGAGTAGCGTGTTAATTAAATTGACAAAGGGATGTGTATACATCAAGGTTGTGTAATTACAGAAAGATTAGTAGCAAACCTGGAGGTACAGATAGTAATCTGAAAATATTAGTAACAAACTCAATTAGAGCCTATAAATAGAGAAGAGAATTAGAGAGAGGGTTACAAGAACAAAATAGAGAAAAAGATGGTGGAGGAAAAAGATGAAAACTAGGGTTGCAGAGAGAAGAGGCAAGGGCGCATAGTGAGAAGATCCTAGAGAGAGATTTTACCGTATGAATTCATCAAATTCGACATAAGGGTTGTATGAACATATAGGTAGTGAAGGGTTTATGCTTTTTTTTCACTTTTCTTCATGATTTCGTGTTTTATGATGTTGCTATGGTTTTGGATATGAAATAATATTTGAATTCGTGCCCTATTGTGTTAGATTCTTGATGTTGATGTGATAAATTCATGATTATTGTGTGAATTATGTTGTGTTTTAAATATAAATAAAAGTGAGCAATTTTCTAATATAACTTTCCTGTGTTCGTGATATAACACTTTTGAATCCATGAAGATGTGTAATTAAAAGATTTGTGATTTAAAGACGTGTAATTATTTAACGATGTGATATTCAATGATGTCCATCTATATGATGTGTGAATGATCAGTATTTTGCTAGATGTCTATTTGATATTCTAAAATGTCGTTGATGCTCACATGTTATTATAAGATGTTGACCGATGCCTGTTGATTTTATTAAATGAAGGTATATGTTTAAATGTGAATATTATCTGATTGTGATGTATACATGCCTAAATGTAATTTAAGTGTTCTTTTACCTGGATCTATACACGTGTTTATGCATTTCTTATGTTGAATATATTCTTACCCTCTAGTGACGGGTTGGGTGCCTACGCCCTTGTGGTGCAGATTTGCAGGAAGAAGAAGTTTAGTAGCAGTGACTCTCTGGGGATGGCTTTGGAGCCAACTCGTCTACTTATCTCAAAAACTCGTCTACTTATCACTTTTGAGAGTCTTTATTGAGTCGATGCTCTGATTTGTGACACCAGGGATTGGGGATTTATTTTATTTTAGACTAGGTTTTAGAATTCTTTTGAATTCAGTTTTGTTGTGGATTTTAAAGATGTGAAATATTACTCTGATATTTTAAAAACTATTTCGCTGAGTCGTGTTTAATTTGAATGAAGTATTTTCGAATTTATGAAGATGTGTGACACCCTTGCGTACTTAATTATTTATTGAGTTTCTATAAAAAAAAATGTGGGATTTAGGGTGTTACATAGTGGTATCTTTGGTCATCCTCAATGTTTTCGACTATACCATCATCTCTCTAAATTGAGATTCCTTGATGCATGGATGAAGGAACAACACCTATCACATGAATCCACTCTATTCCTAACAACAAGTTGAAGTTGGCTTTCGACGGGACTACCATAAACAAAGTTGGTCTGACCACAATTCCCACGTTAAACTCACTTGGAGAGCACCAAGCGAATGACCAGCCTTTCCTTCATAATTCGACAAAATTACATTAGGAGGCTTCAAATCTTTGTCGGTCTTACCAATCCTTATGAGTAAGGATTGAGGCATCAAATTGACAGCAGCACCACCATCGACCAACACTTTGTTGATACCAATCTCATCCACTTTGGCTTGGATGAACAAAGGCTTAAGATGATTCTTCATCGAGTCATCAAGATTTTCGAACATGGCTTTCTATTCATCTCCGGAGCCATTATTTGTCACAAAGTAGCACATGGGTTTGTATTCCTCCAGGTCCTTAGGATCGAACTCCTCCTCAGAATCTTCAACTTCAGACACCATATCATATTCAACTGGCAAAATGGAAACCACATTGCATATGACATCGAAGTCAGGTTCTGAATCCATGAACTCTGAATCCAATTCATCATCTTCATCAGGATCCTCTTTGATTTGGGGAAGAGAAAACCTCTCTTTCGATGGTCTTCTTCCTGATTCGACCATTCTTTGATTACCCTCTGGGTCAATAGTTTTATCTTCAAGGCTTGCAGCAATGCCTTTTTTGGATCTCTGGTACCTTCTCCACTGAGTCCTTGTCATAAGGTTCTTCCCTTTGGAATTGTTTCTGTAAGCGTACTTCTTTGACTCAGGTAGTACCATTTTTGTTATCAATAGTACTGGTGCTTCCTTTCACCACATTGTTTTTCCCATGTTGCACATTCTTATGGGTCAACTGTACCCATTTTCGATTAGGTGCATAAGGGACAAAAGCTTTTCCTTGACCACTCTTATTGACATAATTGGTGGTCGAAGAGTTATTGATGAAAGTAATATAACTCTTAGTAAAGGAAAACTTAGGCCTATGATCACCAGACCATTTCCCTCTTTTCTTAGGTTTCGGGATGGAACCTTCAAGGCCTTTAGTTTCCTCTTTGTCAAATCCAACACTACATCTGGGACAAAGCATTACCTCAGAATTCTTTAGCCTGCATTGATTGAGGAAGTCAATCAATTCTTCTTTAGTTGTAGGATAGGCTGCCTTCAACTTCTCGTCGATCTGAGGCTATGGGGTAGTTTCTTCGACATCTCTTGAAACTTTGGTGATGTCCACTATTTGACATTCTGCAAAATCAGCTTCTGCTTCACCTTCTGCATCGACAGACATATTTTCCACAACGTCAACAATTGCTTTGACCATATTGCAGCCCACAATTTCAGTATACATCATACTCGCATCTTTCAAAGGATCATAGTCTACTTCAATTTAAGGCTTTGGCTTGTCTCCAATCTTCAGCCTGCCTTCATTGAGACCTTTCTGAACCAAATCCCTGAAAAGGGAACATCGTGAGGTGTTATGTCCCAAATAATTATGGTATTTACAAAAACCTCTTTTCATACGTTGCTCTAGTGGTGGGATTTTCAAATCCTTAGGTGCTACCACTTGACCATCAGCAATTAAGAGATCATAAATCTCGTCGCATTTGGTTACGTCGAACATATATGTCTTAGGAACATATCTTTCATTGCTCGGTTCAACATGATTCTTCCCATCTGAGGGGGCCCTGGTCTTAGTTTGGAAATGTCAACCTCTCTCCTTTTGACATCGCCAAAAGCTATGTCGACTTCTTGGTCGCTTTCGTTTAATTCAACATAAGCAACCTTTTCTCTTTTGTTATATTTATGAGTTCTGGCTTTCTCAACCCTTAGTCTTTCGATATGTCGAACTCTATCGGCCAATTGGGCCATATCTCTCAAATGTTGAGTGTCTAGCTTCTTCCTGATGGAATAATCTAGGCCACCAGCGGCCATTTCGGTCAACTCATGCTCAGGCACTTGAGTGAAACATCGTGCCTTTAACAACCTGAATCCATTGAGGTAATTATCAATGGATTCAGTGGGTTTTGTTTTGACACTCCTCAATTCCTTTAAACTTATCTTAGATTGGCCCATGTACAATTGTTCATGGAATAACCTCTCTAATTGAGTCCATTGTTGGATCAAATGTGGTGTAAGAGTAGTAAACTACGTGAAGGAATTCTTTGTTAAAGAATTTGGGAAGTATTTCAACCTCAAATTCTCATCATTTTATAGATCTCATGCCTGTGTCAAATATCGTGAGGTATGTTCGACAGTGGACTCACTGGTATCTCTGGCAAACTTTGTGAACTTAGGAATTTTGTAACCCCTAGGAAGTTCAGATTGCAATACCAAATCCGACAAGGGAGAAACAAAGTTTGGCTTATGCAAGCCAATGTTTAAACCATTTTGAAACATTATATTCTCGACGAAATTGGCTATATTGTTATGTGTTCCTATGTTTTGTTGTTGGACATTCCTAACAATTTCATCAGCATCATGATTCCTATCCATTAAGACCACTTCGGGTTGACCTTGAACTACTGGTTCGACAGGTTGGGGTTGAGGAACATGTTGTCGCCTCTAAACCATTGGTTCGATCAACTACAACAGTTGTTGGTTCTGGATTTGTGGAACCAGTTGGTAAACAGATTGTGGGAGAGCAAAGAAATCTGTTATCCTCCCCATTTGTATGGTTAGGGCTTGGTAACTCCAGTTTGTATCCCGTATCAAAGGATTAAAGACGGTACCAATTTGTTTTGTCAACAAATTAACCATTTCGTGATTACTCTCATCCATTTGTTGCCTTAACAATATCATCGAATCAGTTGTTACGGCTGGTAGAGTATTTCGACAAAAGATGCTAGAACTTGAGGGACTATGTGCGGTGTGAATTGTGAACGGATTTGTTTGGTTTGCAAATGTAGACGCACTATTATGTACATTTTCCATCATCGAAGTTGGCATACCATACGGTTGTTCCCTAGGAAGGTTCTTCACATTTGTATTTCGATCATCAAGCCTAGGCCTGACTAAAGGAGAACTTGGAACGCTGGTAGTCGAAGGAATACCAGCAGTAAATGGGGGAACAAAGGTTCCCATTTCTGGTCGTGTCATTGGAGAGGACGTCAAAACGGTTGAGGGAGCGGTTACTCCCGTTTCTGTCGAAACTAGCATAGCAATGGTTGCCCCCATGATGGTCGACACATTTAAATCTCCCAAATGAGTAATCGCTTGTAAAGATTGTGCTTGTGAAGACGATTGTGAAGAGGTCGAACTCGCACGAGCCATAGATTTACCACTTCTCAAATGCATACACAAACAACTTGGTGTTTTAAGCAATAAATTTACCAGGAAATAGTAACAAAATTCCTAAAAACGGATCTCTCAAGGAGATGAGTTTTGAAAAAAGTTATGAAAAAGGTTTTTTTTTATGAATAAAAAGTTTATAAAAATCAATTGCACAAACAGGGTCCCGTTGGGCGTGCCAATTTGTTTACTGGTGTTTTCGGCAAACTACGGGCTAGTTCTGATTATTACAAGCGAGATCGAACTAGAAATCTTATGACATGTTGTGCAAATTTTTTCATCGAAAACGGTTTGAAAAAGGCCACGAAATGCACTCAGGTTACTTAGAAAGCAGGACGAGTTTTAGAGTGAAAAAGGCACTATCTCTCGACAGGTTTGAGATTGCAAGTAAAAGCAAGGTAAAATTAAAGAAAAAGGAATAAGCTTAAACGAATAAACTTAAAGGAAATGTAAAATGCATTGCATTAAAATTAAAATGGTCTACAAATTAGTTTACATACACTACGTATAACTCGTTTCCCTATGCGTCAGTCGTTTGAGTGTTGTAGAATTTCTATAAATGATTTGCGGCCCATTTTCCGACTAGGAAACTCTTATTTATACATAAGTAAAATAACCGAAAAAAGACTAATCCCATGATCAACACTTCCTCCATCTTGGACAACCGCTTGTCTCCACATTCCCACTAAGGAAACAGCCTTTGAGCTTGAAATCGAATCTTTCCCGCCTTGATTTCTTGACTTCGACGCAATTATGCTTTCAACCTTGCTCTGTCGAACTCTTGAAAATGCGCGCTAGGCTTACTATCTTGTTGAAATCCTCCAGTAAAAATGAGAAAGCCTTCGATTCCTGCAAAGTTAAAAGTTGACCAAATGTTAACCACATTAAATGAGCCTGTCGAAATTATAGGCTAACAAGTATGCCTTCACAATGGTCATCCACTAAGTAACAAATGTTGAATACAATGTGTTTACAAGAGTTCCTTGAAATTAAACCTAATTCTTCAACCCTATGTGTTTTTTGCACCTTGAAACTTCGAATCCTTGAGTACCCGTGCACCTCTTTGTACTCTTCACTCGAGCCTTCGATGCCATGTCCGGTAAGCGAATCCCCTTCGACTTCAAGAATGGTTATAAAGACCCCCAAGTCCTTTGGAGGTGGAATGAGATTATTCACTTCACTTTAGAACCTTGATTAAGCCCAATCAATTTCCTTGAAAGAACCAACTTACAATCCCTACTAGCACCCTAGCAAATCAATGTGACTCAAAGTACAAAGTGATTCTAAGAAAAAGTGTTTAATCTTGAAAAATTTATGTGCAATGAGTTATTGAGACCTAGAGAGAGTAGTTGCAAATGATTCAATGAATTGAGAGTTGTAAGGAGGAGATTTTATATAGTAAAGAAGGGAAAGTGTAAAATTTTGTGTAAGAATAACTGTGTGAATCGATTCATTTAATAAGTGAATCGATTCAGACATATAAGACAAAACTGGAAAAGAGGAGAATGTAATGAAGAATGATGCGTATCAAACAAATATTGAATCGACTCAAAATACCCGTAATGAAGATTGATACGATTCATTCCTAACATGAATTGATTCAAACCAAGTCCGAGAGTTTGATGAAACGATTCAGACATATATGATACAATTCACATGAAGTCAGGGACCAGTATGATGTGTTTCAAGAACCTGTGAATCGATTCAACCATAGAAGACACAATTTTTAAGACACATGATCCGCAATTTTACAAGGATTATAGTGAATCACCTTGTTCATGATAAAAGATAGAAATACATTTTGACAAAAAAACACCATCAAAACTATAGCTAGAGGCTTCATCATGGATAACTCAAGTGCTTGTCAAGTAAGAGAAACCAGTAATAAAGGCCTTGAAAATGAAAGAACCTGAAGAAGTAAAGATTGTTGAGAAACTTTAAGAAGAATTATTTGAGCCAAAGCTAGTGTCTGAAACCTTAAGAAGACAACTTGCTGAAATGAAGGATGAGAAAAAGCATCAGAGAGTCATTCAAGAAACTCAAGTTAAAAATTTAGAGGATGTGGAGAACATAATGAAGCAACAATCTGAAGAGATTAAGACTATGGTTGCTGCTGTGATGGATATGATGAAATAACAACAACAACAACAATCTTAGATTGCACACCTTAGTTATTTCTTGTTTCTTATGTTTCTAATATTTGCATGCCTCTGATACTTGTGCTTCTGATATCATTTTATGTTATGATATGATATTTTTAGCCATGCTCTAATAATATATTGCTCATATATATGCTTATAAATATTCATGTTTTATCCTTACTTCTCTCTTTTATTTAATTTTAGTCTTTTTGTTGATGACAAAAGGGGGAGTAGGATAAAGTACATTTAGGCTCTGAGTCCACTAAATTAAAATTAAATTTTTTTTAGGAGAACTTTCCTCTCATCTCTTAGTCTCTGGAATTCATGTGAGTTATTTCTGTGTGAAGTTTTTAATGGTTAAAACGAATTTAATTAACTTGGATAGAACTCAGGGGGAGCTTACACACCTCACCTTAAAAACTATCAGACTCAGGGGGAGCTTACAAACCTCAGACCCTAAAGTCAACTTGTTAATTAGATTAATAACAATTGACTATTAATACTAAGTGTTTGTCATCATAGAAAAAAGGGAACATTGTTGGAACAAAATGTGTTTAACATTACCACCTTAAGTTTTGATGATAACAAAGTATTAAAAGTTCAATTAGATATGCTAATATTTGTTCAAGTGTGCAGGACCATAGACAAAAATTTATAAGTCTTAAATAAGGTATTGGTTCTGAAAAAACAAAAGAGAGCAATGAAATTTACAAAGGAAGCTTATGTTGCAAGTCTGAGTCTAAAGACCAATAGAGTTTGAAGATTTATCATAAGCTGACTGCCAGAGTCTGACGTCACCCAGAGTCTTGTGTTAGCAATCTCTCAACGTATCTTTCACACGTCTCTATAAAGGAGTGAAGACTTGAAGATTAATAGAGACTCAACAACAATTTAACTGTGTCAAAACTCTGCTGAAATTGTTGCAAATCATGTTCACTTAGAATTTCTTAACAACTTTCATATCTTAGAAATTATAGAGTCTTAAGAGTCTTATTTGATTTGTATTGTGAACACCATTGAATGTATATCAAGTGTTCAACCCAAACATATTTTTGTGTAATTTTGTTTTGTTTAGAAGTCTCTTGCTTTTGTTCTCGCGCACATGAAGTCTCTTGCTTGTGTGCTTGAGTATTTGAAGTCTCTTGCTTGTGTGCTTGAGCATTTGTAATCAGATATTGATTTTAGTGAACTCTCATTCGAAGTGCAAATGGGATAAGACAACTACCGGATCGTGGAACCTGTATAATTGCTTTGTGTTTTTCTCTTCTCTCTCTCTCTCTCTCTATCTTTACATTATCCGCTGCACTAGACTCTGAACATTGTTCTGGAATCTGAACTCTATCAGACTTTGGAATTTGGACTTAGTTTAAAAAGAAGAAAAAGCTAACACAATCCCCCCCCCC
>Ga0228711_1012619_pt1 | contig 10272 bp, 3 predicted proteins | sample MedpolnodulmetaG_2_FD_177996 | JGI IMG/M metagenome (GOLD analysis project Ga0228711, IMG submission 177996) | Root nodule microbial communities from Medicago polymorpha collected in Santa Monica, California, United States - brown nodules | ecosystem: Host-associated > Plants > Roots > Nodule...
TTCTTGTTAAGAAAAAAAAAAAATCTGCAAAAACTCAAATTAAAAAGAGTAACAGGAAAAAAAACCCTATTACAATGTATTCATTGGTATTCAATTAATCAAATCATCAATAATATTTGTTCATTAGTTTTCTATGCTTTACTATCATCTATGAATTTTATCAGGAATTATAATATGGTGTTAGAGTGATAATTATTCCACAACTTTCTTTTTCAATATTTTCGTTTGAAACCTCATTCATTTATTTTTACTTCTTTCTATTTGATTCTTGAAGTTTTTGATCAAGATTCTAAGTTTTTTCAGATTTGTCTTTTGTGTTATGGTTGATTTTTATCTCCAAAATACTCAAAGTGTAGTCTACCGAAACTTCAAATCATAACCATCTATTATGGCATCATGTTCAATTATGAGGCAACTATAAACTTGGGAAGATACTTCTTATTCTTCTTCTACGTCTTGGTATTTTCGTTTATATTGTTGAACTCTACCTCATTGCTTTATAAATGTTCTCTTGAACATGGAGGGAACTTGTTTTGATTCTGCTGTAATCAGAGTAAAAATGGTTTAGGAAAAAGTAGATTACTAAGTTGAATCGCGTATTAGGTTTCTCTCTTAAAGATGTTTCGGTGCACTGTCTAAAGTTGTACAAACAAACTATCAGGCATGACTTCCCTAGAATATGAAAGAAAGAAATCACCCTTAAACTTATTAGATCCTCAAATAAGATATTGTGAAAACTCTAATATGGTACATTCATATTTCTTTAGTGGATTTTGATTTTAATAATGTTTAGTTTAAAATTTAGATTGCTTTATTTTGTAGTTGTATATGCTCCTTATTTTTAGTTTCTTATTGGACCTTTTTAGCTCATCATTGGACCTTATAGGTGACGGGTCAAGGCGTATGTATAAATAACAATTTAGTTATCATTAATTTTCATTTGATTAATACATGCATTTTCTATATTCAATCATTGATTGAAGTGAGAGCTAGTTTTGCTCCTCTGGTTTTTGAAAGAACCAATTGTAGATCCTTATGTAGAACATATAACTTATAATAGATCTGCAATTAATTTTATTACAGATCTTGAATGTGACAATTTTTTATCACACTTCTCATCTAAAATTCCATTTTGTGTGTTTTCTTTTGTGTACTCTTAGCTTGTTGAATTTTCTTGTATTTTCCATCGTTTTTTACCTAATTAAAGAAAATTACACTAAACTCAAAGATCCTTGCATTTACCTTCTTGAAATTTGTGTCTTTAATCAAATTCTTGTTAGAAATTCTTAGATTTGTGTTGTTAAAATTGATTAAATATCTTCTCTTGCTGAAATTTTGTAGAATTTGAACTTCGTATTCAAATCGAATTTTTTGAACCAAACTTTTTTCATCACTTATTAATGTCTGCTACTATTGTTGTTAATTTCGTGAATTCTAATAAATTTAGTCATGATTTTCACACTTGATTCATCTTTTTTTTTTTTATCAAACTTGGATTTGTTAGAACTCCATCAATGTTATGAAATTCGGATTCATAATCTCTCATTTTTTATCTGAATTTTCTTTGCTTGTAGTGTGAAATTGTTGTTATATGATGATTTTTTCACACCGTTTGGTTCGAGAGTTTTGGAGGGGAGGGGAGATTTTTAATTTGAAGTGTTTGGTTCAATTTTTAGAAAGGAAGGGGAGGGGAGAGGAGATGAACAAATTTTATTGCACTACCAAAATTATCCTTAGATTAATTTAAAATCTCAATATTATCCTTAGAACAACATTTATTATTATTAGGTTATATTATCTTGTAACAACTTTTATTAATATTATATTTGTAAAAAAATACTTTTATTATTATTATTATTAGGTTATAGCTTAATTAACGTGCAACAACTTTTATTATTATTACTTGTCAAAAAAAACTTGTATTATTATTAGGTTATATTATACTTGTAACAACTTTTATTCCTTACTAGACTTTTAACCCGTGCGCCGTACGAGTCTAATGTGCTATTTAACATTTGAGTAAATTTATAAATCAACATATATTATATAAACTTTCTATCACATAATAAGATGTATTCCAATGTTTAAATAGTTGAGACATTAAATAGTTTAAGAAAGAGATCCATAGTTCAATTCGTAAGTAGTTGAGTAGCGTTTTTTACATTGAAAAAGTGTACTTAGACCATCCACAATAAGATGAACTTGCTCGATAAGACTTGGTACCTGATAACTACTTTTATTGTGAGTCAAAGAAGAGAGTACCTATTACGGAGACTTGGTACCAAATAATATGATTGTGTTATCAGATAATTGATGGTTTCTTGATATAGTTTGTAACAATAGTATATTAAAATATTTCAGCATAACTATAGTTTACATTAAAAGAATAGTTGATAATTTCTAAATTCATATTTGCTAGGGTACTACACGTAAACTGCAGTATAACTTTCAACAAAAATAATGTAGTAATTCATCTTGAATTAATTGAAAATCATCCATAGTTACATTAAACTCAAAATAATCCAAGGACTCATCAATGTCATGTCATTTTTTTCTTCCTAAATTTTATTAAGCAGAACTAAGGTGTAAGACACACCTAAGAATGCAAACAGAAAAACAGATTACAAAGGGCAAATGCTAAAAAACACAGCCACGCCAAACAGCACCAAAACACCTACACGGCAGAAGCAAAACCTGCTGCTCAAACAACTAACTAAAGCATAAACACTAACAGCACCTGCAATCAGCCAAACAGCAATGGTTTTAGCAGCAGAAACAACAGCCGAACCCAACACCAGAAAAACAATGAGATATTATTACATTAGTAAACCTCCAAAAAACATGAAATCCAATATACATGATGTGGATTAGTTATGCATAAATGAAGTCTCTCAACATAAACGGACAGAGAACAAAATATGTGAGTTCTCATTGATTATTACTAATCCCAACCTAGATTGCACCAGAAAAAACATACTTTCTATCTCATGTTAGCATACACAATACGAAATACATCATAATCACAGCAAATTGAAAAAGTCCTTCGGAGTTATACTATGATACACTACCCTATAGTGAAAGTCCATTTGAAATTAATCTAAAATTGAAGTAATTGAAAGAAAAAAAAACTACACCAGAATCACAATACTAAATATTTTTTCAATTAACTTGCACATCCCTACAAAATCAATAGCAAGACATGTGTATAAATCATGTATTCGTTACATTGGAAAACAAATTATGGAAGCAAACCAACATTTGTACCAATTATGTATTCACTTGAAAATATTACTTCTCTCACATTCTTACATAAATTAAACGTGTGAAAAGATCCGATTCATGAAAATGAAAAGTTTCTATGCAACAGGTGCATGCATCTCACCTGTACGTTTCATCCAATACACTACGAGTTTCCTCTTTGAAATGATGAACCCAACCTTTCAAGGCTGTCAATCATATAGAGGCGGGCATATATATCCAGAGGATAAACTGTCGGAACTGAATATTTTAAAAAGAAAAGAAAGATTAAATTAATGCACAAAAGGTTGGTAGCTGAAATAAGTTTGCAGAAATGTAAGTCTGAAATCATACCAGCACTCACAAACTTTGATAATACTGATTGAAGGTAACTAAGACAGTCAACATTGTTTAAGTGTTGAAAAACAGCTGTTGATGTAGCAGGTGAATTAAAGAAAGATCCATTATTTTCTTTGATACTTCATGATTGTATTGAAGTCCAATGAGTTCAACATTCCTTTTGATACATACGCTAGATATGCTCTCCACCCTACTGAATTACTTTCAAAGCCTCTATATTAAATCAAATGCACCAGAAATAGGTCAGTTTGGTGATTTTCTATTTTATGTTTTAAACCTCTAGTTCCCCTTCCAAGTTAACCTATTGTGACATCTAGAAGTTGACCATTGCAAATCCAATCCAAGTTAACATTTCATAATCTAAGGGATAATCCAAGTTAAAAGCTGTTCAGGAAGAAACAGGGTAAAGAGAAAGAAAAGAAACCATCAAATTAAATTCAACTTAGTATTTGACACGTCTAACAAACAACAAAGAACAATGAATCTTCACAATTGTGGCAGATAACTTGTAATCAACTAAGAATATTTTATCACTACTTTAGATTTTAACCTTGCTAAGAATATACAAAAATAATACTAACACTTGCTTGAATCCAGGGGTGTGCAAAAATGTGGTTAACTGAAACCATATCACTAAGCTGAACCAAACTGAACGATAAAAAAACTGAACAATTTTAATGGTTGAGTGGTTCATGAACTGAACCACAAATTTAAACCAATTCAATTAACCAAACTTAATTCAAAAAACCGGTTTGAAATGTTTGTTAGCAAATTATACTCAGCCAGACCAGAACAGAATCATTGATCCAAGGCAAAACATAAAAGAAGCAATTATAAGATATAACATCGGGTATATAACTTTCTATTGAAACTATTACAAATTTGAAAGCTGCCGCATAATATAAATTTATCCCAAAGTCAATTGTGCAGCAAATTATTCATATCTTCAAGCACTTAACCTATCAATTTCTACAAACACAACACTGTAGAAATGCATAAGCTCCAAACTACCATCAGACCTAAGAGATATATTTGCAGCTAGATGTTGAAGAATAAAAAGAAAAAAAGAAAAAGGATTATTCATCAGAGGACCTATCACATAAACAAACACCAAACGTATTAGTGAAAAATGAAATCGAAAGAGATGTAGCTGAGGAAGAATTCGATGATATCTATACCAGTTAAAGAGTGGTATTGCAGCAAGGTTTCAATGTCACGTCAGACATCTGCAAGATTGATAAAATCTGGAGATTGATAACACAAATAGGACACCAATGACGTTTTCTGCAGAATTGATTGTTCAGAATTGATTATTTTTTTTGTTTACAGAGAGGCGCATGAAAGTTCAAAAAGGAAAATTATTTTTTTATTTTTTTTTAATAGAAAGTGGTGTAGAGAGCCATGCTTTGGAAACAGGTTTTAAGTGTTATGAGTGGATATCTGATTAGGTCTGCATGGAATACTCCAAAGGTTGAATTTAATAGCTGCCAAAGTAAAAATTTGAATTTCAAATATTAGCACACATTGAAAGCAAGCGAAATTGAAGGAAACAAAACCATCAAAATTTTAAAATTCAAATAGGCCATACAATAGGAGGGAAATATTTTAGCGTTGCAACAATTAGCATTTAATGACATGTTATTAGAGGGAAAAATTAGGTTTAGATGTTGCAAGACCTAATAAGCTTTTAGAGTAAGAGATTATTAACAACTTTTCCTTGTAACAACTTTTATTAATACTTGCAACAACCCTATTACTAATCTATTATCCATCGTCTACATCGTGTTGTTATCGATTACATCGTTATTGTTTTGTTACTTTATTATTCTTATTTAATTAAATTTAAGGGTAAAACATTAAAATAATTTTAAAATCTCTCTCATTCCCTTGCGAACCAGACTCATTTTTGATTTAAATATCTCTCCTCCCCTCCCTCCGTTAAAATCCCTTCCCTTCCCTCCCCTCCTAATTCTCGAACCAAACGGACCCTTAATTGTGTGCATAATTCTTCCATTATTCGAGTTTTTTTTATGCATATTTGAGTGATTTTAAAATTCAATTGTTGCTGAAAAATCTCTAGAAGTTCATAGTGTTGATCATCATGTTCAAAACTTTGTAGGTTTTGATCCAAAACTATTCATTTCCGGTAGAAGACTCTGTTGTCAAAGCAGAAATGCAGCCACCCCAAAAATTGACGCGGTGCAAGGTGCGGGCGCATAGCGGGCATTATTTCGGTAACGTGGACACTAATATAATTAATATTAAAATACTATACTGTTGAAAAAAAAACTAAAATACCTTAAACATTACTTAAAATTCATGAAGTATTCCTAATTTGAAATAAAAGTCACAAGTCTTAAGCAAAACATAAAACATACTTGCAAAAAATACTAATAAAATTCAAGGAAACAAACACTTTAAGCCTCTAAAGCTTAAAGTAACAAAAGTGAAAAACATTAACAATTAACAAGTTCATCCTCCCAACTAACAAATTAACAATTAACAACTAATAAATTAACAAATTCTTAAATCAAGAGATGAAGATAGGAGAACAAATATGAGTTCTGGAATCAAAAGATGATGAGATGAGAAGAGGAGATGAATTTTTTTTGTTTGTACGATGAAGAAGTTGTGTTTGCGGCCGTGTATATGGTTTTGATGGAGAAGAGTAATAGTTAGGGTTTGAAAATTACAAAAATGACCCTTAAAACAGTTTTAAATGAAAAGCGCCCGCGTTGAGCCGCATCGCGCCCACTTTATACACGCAATCGCGCCCTCTTCAGCCGCTTTCTCGAAACTCTCCGCGATGGAGCGTTGCGTTGCGTTTTGCTGTTTTTGGCCGCTCCGCGCCGCGATCGGTCGCTATTGACAACAAAGGTAGAAGATATTGACCAAATTATAAAGTTGCAGTTACACTTTTGAAGATGAATTCACTGCTAAAAAATCTCGTTTTTAGTGACGGTAAGAATCTGTCTCAAAAGGGGAGAAATCAGTCGCAAACATCCTTTTGACGGATTTTGTGACGCTCCCGAATTCTGTCATAATACTGGGTGTCAGAAAAAAATTTCGTCACAAGTTGTGATGATTATCTATCGGTCGCAAACCACAAAAATCCGTAACTAAGCCTCACATAACTCAAAGTTTTAAAACACAAATTTCCGTCACAAATCATTAACGCAATGATATTATAGATGAATGAAAGGCAAATAAGCAACAAATTGTGTCACTAACTCTTTTTGGATGACAAAACCAATCATCTTAAATACAAATTCATTTATAACTGTTGAATTAAATTTTGATTATAGCCATATTTTACTTTTATTTCTTTAAAAAATATAAAGCACAACCACCTTTTATCGTATTAAGTTGTGTCAATTCCTACAGCCCAAATAGACAACAATTCCCTTTAAGGAAAAAACTAAATGTTACGAGGGAAGAGATGGCGAAAAATAACAAACGAACACTAACAACATCACGATGGAGACACCCATTTTTTAGTATTTAAACGAGTTTCACATATACCCATCACTCTTTTTATTTTTTATTTTTTATAATTAATATTAGTTCCTAATAAGCACTCAATCCATCCAATCCAGCATCTCACACAAATTTCTTAATTTTTTAATATTTAAAAAAGTGTGGATGCCACTTAAGATTCAGGTATTAAGCGAGACTTTCAATTTTATAAGATCTCAAAAAAAATTCTCCCCAATAAAAGTACCTAATAGGTACCAAGTTTTCAAAATTTGAGACACCCCTATTGAGAATGGTCTAAATATTGGATTAAATTTGGCTTTTCCCCCTATTTTACTTATATTTATTTAGAAAATATCAAACCATTGTTGTGTTTTTCTAATATATTATTCAAGATATTTAAGCTCAAAATTTTGCATTGGTATGCGTAATAAGGTCAACTGTGTCAAGTATTAAGGGACGGAAGGGACGGAGGGAGTATTAATTATAATTATAATTGGAAAAAAGTAATTAATGTTGTATTGAAAAGTGAAATGGGTCAAGATTCTTAGGACAATATATTTTTACAAATGTCTCAGTTATTATGGGACGGAGGAAGTATATACCATCAAATACATTAGTTATTGAATTAATATAAAAAGTAAATTTTTGTTTAAAAGAGGAAGTATATTTTAATGATAGTCATACAACACCCGCAAAATGGGGATTTAAGGGCGGTTTAAGCCAACCTTTGCTAATCAAACAACAAGCCAATCTTTGCTAATCAGACATCACTTAATAACAATTTCTTGTAGTGTCGTTTAAACCATTTGTCTTGCAGGCTTAGGTTCTCATGGTTATATATACAAATGAATAAATAAATAAACAACCATTTGTTTTGATCTCTGGCTTTTCTTTGAATGAATTTGTTTCATTGCAGAAACCAGAACTCCAACAACACCCGCAAAGAAAGATAAGACATAAAGCAGGAGTCTTGCATAATGACAAACTCTTTATCATCTCTTGCACCAAATTTTGCCAAATAATTTTATACATCTTACCTTCAAAAATAGTATTTTATTCTTTGGAAATCCCCATACCCCTTCTAGGTTAAGATCATTTTCATTTCTTAAAAGTAAGGAAAGACTATATAAAAGTGGAGTCTTTCAAAAGGGATAAACACAAAAACTAGATAATCAGTCAAATCATCAAACAATTTTTTTTTTCAAACTTCTTTTGTATGTTCTTCTATTTAAATAGAGTCTTAATATGCATCCTCAACCTTGTTTGGAATCCCATATCAGGTAGATAAAAATGTTTGATGTGATATTTAAGCCATGAAACTCTTCCATCTAGTGAACTAGTCTTTTGAGTTGGGTTCTCATTTTGGGCTTAAATCATAACAAACCATCTCCAAAATGTTCAAGTTCTAGTCGAACTTATTCATCTTTTTTGTTATGAAATTGATTGTTTGATCTTTTTTTTATTTAGATTGAAATTCCTTATTTAGTAAATTTTAATAAATATTATATTTATTAGCTATTCTTTTTATTAAAAATAGTGAATCCACCTTTGGACTATTTTTGAGAGGTTCGTATTAATTAGATGCATCCGTCCAATGGATCATAATTTTGAGAACTAATTTGCGTTTTCACTTGGAATGATGGCCAAGAGAAGAATGGCAAAAAGAAATCAAAAAGGGAGAAAATTAAGTACGATATATATGATGAGAATAATAGGAGACGTGAGTGAAAATCATCATGATTTAAAAAGTAAGAAAAAAAATCAAAACAAATTACAAACATAATATTATTCCCTCCACGCCCGGAAGGAAAGAAACCCTGCAAGTTCACCCCTTTTGTGGGACGATTTCTTTCTCTAGCCTAAATATAAAACATGGATTATTTTTTTGTGCTAATTAGAGAAATTACTTTTAAGATTCATTCAACCTCTTTTAGTCTAGTCCCAATAATTAATCCTACTATACCCCATACAAGTTGGACAAGCACCTTAAGATCGTGACTTTAGCTTCAAGTAGATGTATGTATTTTTCAATACTATGGAACAAATTGTTTGTGTCCAATCCCTGCAAGCTCCCTGGTACAGTCCCTTGAAGTTCTCGAAGTTTCTTTTGTAAGGAAGTTTTTCCAACATTAGCATTCTTTACCAAACATACTTTGGCCCTCTTCTTCCTTCCCTTTACATTCAAGCCTCCTTTTGGCCATTGCCTTATTCCCATTTTATCCCTGTGATTGTTATAAACAAATAAGAGAAGCAAATATTAGAAAGAAAAAAAACTATAGAAGTAAATTAGATAGTTGATGATTCAAGAGCTTGGATAGGTAACTACATATATAGGCAAATAAATTGATGAACCTATTCTCTCAATAATTGAAGAGAAATGATATTTGTACAACCATTTTTGTACAATTTTTGTACAACTTTCTCTCTCATTCTCACATTATTTTTTTATTCTTTCTCTACCTTTTTCTCTCTCTATTGTTTTTGACCAATGAGAAGAGAGAACAACAAGGTTGTCCCAAAAATTGTACCAAAAGAGTTGTTCAAATATCACTACTCATAATTGAATTCACATTGGCAGAAATTTTTAGAGGTCGATCGGGTCAATAGTGGCAAAAGTATAGTTTGTGACTGACAGTGACAGTAGTATCATCCCCAATGACTGGAGCTTATATCTTGTACGTGGTCATTGTAATTCTCTCATAATAACTATGATTGATTTAAACTTCAATAATTTTCTTTTTTATGAAAACTGTCCAACTGTGCAATATGTGATTACATATATTATAACTTGAAACACTACACATGCATGCATGCAACATTTTTCCAGCGATTTACCGGTATTTCAGGAACTTTTTTGTTACAATTGATATCAAGTATGAGTAGGAATATAATCTCCCATCCAAATAAAAAAAAATGGATGATTGAAGTTTGAATACTATGTTAGTGAAATTAGGGGCGTAGCCAGGACCCCATGTCAGTGGGTGCAGGATTATGACTCAGTTTGTTAAGGTAAATTTTCAGCTTTATAGTTTATGAGGGGGAGTCTTGACGCAACAGTAAAGTTGTTGTCACGTAACATCATTAACTTTATAACTTCTTTTTTATTTTTTATTTTGACAAAAAGCTTTATAGCTTATGCGGTCAATTTTCCTACGTGTGTGTGAGCTTTAATGCATCGAATTGCCTTTTTTTTTTTTT
>Ga0228711_1012620_pt1 | contig 10272 bp, 6 predicted proteins | sample MedpolnodulmetaG_2_FD_177996 | JGI IMG/M metagenome (GOLD analysis project Ga0228711, IMG submission 177996) | Root nodule microbial communities from Medicago polymorpha collected in Santa Monica, California, United States - brown nodules | ecosystem: Host-associated > Plants > Roots > Nodule...
AAAAATGCTAACCTGTGTACACATAAAGGAACCTAAGGGGGATGTATTGGATTAAGATTTAAGAGATTTTAAGAGACTTTTTAATTATGAAAAAATCTTGTGGTATTCAATCAAGACTGTTCGCAATTTTAAAAAAGTCTAGTGGTATTCAATCAAGACTCCTTGCATTTTAAAAAACTCTTGATGTATTCATTCAAGACTTTTCATCACTTAAAAAAAGTTTTGTAGTATTCAAAATCATTCAAATTTCAAAAGATTGTTTAATTAATTGGATTTTGTGGGATTTTATAGTGAAATTTTAGCAAGAAAATGTCTTTCATGAAAACATGAGATTTCTTGAGATTGTTTTTCTTTTACAATTTTAGCAGGATTCTTTCTCTCTCTCGTGTCTCCTCTATCTTCCTCTCTCCCTCCCCCCTCTCTCTCCTAAAAAAAAATCAGTCTCTGTATTGAGAATATTATGATAGAGTGTGTTTTTTTTTAGGGATATAGAGTGTGTTGTAATCATTTCTTTTCAACGAGTCCTAAAATTCGTAAAATCTCTTGAAATCTTATGATGTAAATCCTTTGAAATCCAAATTGTAAATTCCGAAAGTCTTTTAAAATCATGAAAGTTATTAAAATCTTACAAAGCCTTTTAAAATCTTTGAGACTTTTTTAAGCAAAAATTGTCTTTTCAAATCCTAATCCAATACACCCTCTAAAGTGAAAATTCTGCCATGTTCAAAAAGTTTAAAATTAATGTTTTTCATTAAATATTTACCATTTATGTTAGCATGACCCTTTCTTTTATTTATTTTTAATCATCTATACTCAAGAAAATCAAACAGTTTACCTCTTGAGTTTGAAGAATTACTTTTGGGTTTAGAGATAAATATGGAGTTTCCTGTAATTTGGTTGCGTTTTGATTTTCGTCCCTGTAAAAAAAAAAATTAAAACATCCTTGCAAATTTTTTTGCTTTGGCCCCACTTTTTTACTGACATGGGATGGTTTTGGCCACGTGGCAGTTGCTGACTGTTCAACTTTTGCCAAGTGGCCCTGACGTGGTAGTCCACGTCATTAAAAATCTTAAATTTTTTAAATTCTGAAATTTATTTTTTAAAATAAAAAAACTGAAAATAAATTAAAAAATCATAAAAAATTCCAATTTTTTTTGAAATATGAAGAAAAAAATTAAAAATATATGTTTGGAAAATAAAATTAAAAATTATATAATCTCAAAGTTTATAACTTTTAAAAATATAATTTTCTGTATTTTCGAAAAAAATTGAATTTTTGGAAATTTAATTTTCAGTTTTTTTCTTTTCCGATTTTTAAATTTTTTTTCAGATTTTTTTAATTTAAAAAATAATTTTGATTAAAAATCGAAAATTTAATTTTCAGTTTTTTATGATTTTTAAATTTATTATCAGATTTTTAAAATTTAAAAAAAGAATTTTCAAAACTGTGGCATGCCATGTCAGCGTCATGTGGCAGTAGTTGCACAGTCAGCAACTGCCACATGGCTGCAGTTTATACAAATAACAGGAACTTGTGGCTGCAGTTTGGTTCTTGTGGCTGCAATATTTCTGCGCAGCTGTGCTAGTGGTTGTGCGCGAGTTCCGGTAGTGAGGCAGGGGTATTTACCATGTTGTATATGTTGGCCTCATTATTTTTGTCTTGCTTTTGGTTTCCTCTGTTGTTGTTTCCTTTAGCTCTTCTCGCGAGTTGTTGGTGTTTCTTTCACCCTCTCGTCGATGAATAAAATTTGCCGATTCAAAAAAATAAAATAATAGGAACTTTTCTAGATACACTGAAAAACAATGCTGACATTTTTCAAAGTTTTTAGAAATATTGAATCTATTTTGAAAATGCATTTTCAATATCAACCATTATGTCTTCTCTAATGTTTATTTTCATAGTCAAGCGCTTCGAGTTAGTGAAGTGTTGTAGCAGTGTTGAAGCTCTGTGTGCTATAATGTTGAGCCAAGGATGCTCCGCCTTATCTATATAAGCAGTCAACTGAGTTATGAAAGAATTAGCTCCTTGGTGATGGATCGATCTATGCATTTTAAAACTATTTCTTATATTTTCAGCAGTAAGCTAATTTGTGCAAAATTTTGATGTTTTATTACTTATTTTATACTAAAGTTTTCTGATAAATGTATAATGGTTGGCTTTAAATATTTACAATCTACATTCTGATTTTTCACAATGGGCTTGAGACCTTATAGCAGAGGAAAGAAGCACACTTCCATAAACATTGAATTTTTTTTAGCAGTGAAAGCGGGTAAAAGTATGTCCCAAACAAATTTAAATGGAGTTTACCATTGATTGCGTACTTTGACTCTACGGAACAATGCGTCCATTAGGGTGTGTTTGGTTGTGAGAAGAAAGTGAGAAGAGAGAAATAGGTGAGAGAGAGTGTGAAGAACTAAATATCATATTTATGTTCTAAAGTTACTTTTTGCGGATTCACAATTGCCTCATAAGATTTAAGAACATTCACTTATTTTTATGTCAATGCATTGGGTTCTTAACTTATTTTATAAGGTCTTAGGTCTCGCAATTGAAGTGTTTCTTTGGCCTAAGAACTGATCCGCAGAGGAAACTCTTTGACATATTGTAGTGCCACTCAACTTGAATGCAGAAAAAAATCAAGACAATGTTCTTAACTTATTTTAGAGTTGCTCTTATACAATATAGATTTAATTTGACATTTCTAGCTTCTCTTCAATACTACTTTCTTTACTACTTACAGCTCAGGTTTAATGAACATAGAGTTTGCAATTAACATCTAATCTGAGAGTATGGTATTGGTAGGTCTAATGTTTGCTTCATAGTTCATCAGTCCATATCACCAAATCTTTGTCAGACAATGTCACTTAGGAAGATAAATTATAATTTGGTTATTTCCTTTTCTTATACCTTAGACAGATCAATAGCTCCTTTTCCAACCACATTTTCATATCATACGCATCAAATAATTGATTGTATAACTCTAAGGTGTGTTGAAAGCAAAATTTAAAGTTCATGCATACACCACTGTCAAATCTCCACTCTCACAACTTATTAATCAGACATATGATATGATGAAAAAGTTGGTAACTTCCCCTTTTCTTTCTACCTAAACTAAACCTTGCATCAATTAGCATCCTCAATAAAAGGCAACCACTTCTCCTTCATTCCTCACAAAAGGTCACCAATTAAGTACTATTAAGTAGTAATCTCAAAGTGTCTACACTACACATCAAACACTCATAGCAACAGCACCAACAAAACCATTAGTCCCTTCATTACCTCAATCACCCTCAGTTCATGTTCAACATCAAAGGAGGACTCTGCTTAAATTTTGGTGGAGGAAGCATTAGTGTTAATGGATTGTCCTTATTTTTCTCTACTAAAAGTATCACATTTAACATACTATTATATTTGCATTTAAACAGTAAAGTATTCTTATTTTAACAGCCCAAACTTATGAAGATCACACACAATTAGAGCACAAAATTTACACTGCCTGTCAAAACAGAACAGCAGCACCACAACATAATAACTGTGTCCAATACAACATAAAAACCAGAAATGACAGGAAAAAAACAACCCGAAAAACTGCCCCAAAGGAACAAAAAAAATACTCCATAACAGTCGCAAAAGAATATCAGTTACCATGTTCGTGCATACCAATTACGAACCATATTGGAATGCAAAAAATAGCCTTGACTAACACAAAATCTAGACCATACCAGAAGGAAAAACAATATAGATGATAACAACATAAGAGTAGTGTTGTGTTTTCATAATCACAACCACCACCTAGATCCTCGATTCTTCAACCTGTCGTGGAAAAGGAAAAACGATAATAATAATCTATGGCTAGCAAACATACATTGCAATCAAACATACATAAAAACTTGAAATCAACAATTAAAAATCACTAAACAGGAATACAAAATTAAAATCAACACGAAAATCAAATTAAAAACATAAAACTGATTGAAGAAAATTGAGAATCATACCTGATATTGAAGGTCATGTGTAAATGGTACCAAACAAAGAGCGGTGAATTGGAGTTTGGCGATGAAATTTGAAGTCATGAGTCGCCGTTCCTCCTCTGCAATAGCAGGACCAGTAGTTGTCTTCTTCACCTTCTCACGCTCTTCCTGCTACATCCTCTCAAAATCCTCTTCCTTTGCATTTCTTTTATTGTGGATGCTACTGATCCGTTCCTTGAAGAATTGTTCTTGCTCATACATCTTCCATCAAGTAACAGGGAAAATGGTGAGAAAAAGTAACAATAAGAAACATATAAAGAAATAGAAGTAAATTTAAGACAAGAAACCCATAAGGGAGAATGTGGATGGCCATCCAACTTTGCAAAATTAACAAAACAATTATGATTCAAAAGAAAAGAGATAAAATGGGTTAAGCATTTTATTGTAAAAAGCGTGAACGACAACTTATATGAAATTACCAGGACACATAATAGAGAAATTACCTGATTGATTTATAAACAAACTAGTTCATCAATAGTATGCATCAAACCTCTACGACAAAACATAAGTACTCAACCCAAATCCAAATCTTTCTAAGACTCTGCTTTCATTTTAAAGCACTGCAAAACAACACCTTTGGATAAATGTCCAGTGTATTTTGGCACACGTTTCATTATAGAGTAACATTGAATAGTTGTCGTGATGTTAAACAGTGATGTGGAGTCCTACAAATGCGTTATAGAGAAGTAGCTTTTATTGATGAAAAACTTATGAGCCATTTTTTGGGCTTCTGTTTCTTATCCATCTATCTATCTATCTATCTATCTATCTATCTATCTATCTATCTATCTATCTATCTATCTATCTATCTATATATCTACCTATCAAGGTACATCAAGTTATTATTCAATGCCCTGATCATAAACAAAAACCCATTCAGTTCCTTATTTTTTCCGCTTAACTGTGTGCGAAAACAAAAGTATGATTCAGAAATATTTCTTTTTTTACTCTATCAAGTAAACATATAAAGTTTGTTGTTTTCATTCTAGCAGTTATGTTCAAATCCAGTAATGTGAAGAGTTTTTACTTCACACCTCAACTTCTGTTTCTAATGCAAGATTGTGTAGACATGAAAATAGAGGATCTTGTTTATCTAAAATTACCTTTACATAGACATGAAATCATATGACCAGAGGGGGACAAAAGAGCAATATACAAACCTCTTTTTACCTAAAAGTGCCTGCACAAATTGAGATTTTTCAGACATCAGACACAGAGGAAACAGAAGATCAGGCAAGTGGCTAGAAAAAGGTAACAAAACAAAAGTCACACTTGAAATAGTACAGGACAGAAAAGCATGTAATAACAGAAAATCTTGGTTTCATTTTCAGTGCAATCCAGAAGTTCTGTCACAAGGACAACTCATGCCATGAGTTGGTGATATAGAGGCAGAAGACACTTTTTCCAAATTCACACCGAAACTGATGCACATTGTCTCTCGTTGATACATATTATGAATTGTATCTATTTACTAAGCATAAACTAATGAAACATAAATGTTACCTTCTCATAAAAGATTCTAAACGCCCATGAGACTTGGTGCAGGTCCTGTGGTAGAGAATGTCTTCCCTTCATTATTCGTTTCAAGATACTTTCACTGCAATTCTGTATTAGCTACAAACAAACTGTAGCTTCAAAGTGTTGGTGCTTGAAGTTTACTAATAAATTTTGGAAGTTATCATTATCCTGCAAATACAGAAAGAAGACACCACCCTTTTTCTATAATAAATTCACCAATGGATTATACAGCAGATTAAAGTCCTGAAGATAACTTGAAGAAACATGTAAACCAATATAAACTCCAAATTAATCATAATGGAGATACAACAAACCTTACATAACTATCAAATAATGCCTACTGCTAAACGGCAAGACAATGCTTAAAATCTTGATTGAGAAAAATAAAAAGCTAAGATGCTTGTAACAGAGGGCCTGAAAAACAATTTATTTTCTAAACAGGGTTAGGCTAAGCGATGAGTGATAAAAACAAAACCTTGAAGAAAAGTTTCTTTTTTCTTGAATACATATTTTCACTAAGAAAACAATAAACTACACTTAACATGCCAATACCCAAAGCTTTTCACAACACACCCACCAAAACAGGTACCATAAACATATCCAGATGTACTTAATCTCAAACAAAATGTACACAATGTCATTAGCTATTAATTGTGCTACCAGTTGTAACCATCCAAGGTACCAAGCTTAATGTATCAAACCACATTTTGTTAAGATCCTCTGAAAATTAAAAATGAAAGTGAGACTTAATTTCCAAATTCCAAAGGAAAATGGGGAGGTTAAGGAGCAAGGTAACGTACAAAAAATAGATGATGAATGTAATCATCTATAAATTTCTAAATAAGATATTCTTTTTTCTTGAATACATATTTTCACTAAGAAAGAATATTTTTTGAGAACTTTATGATATAAAATCTTATGATATAGAAAAACCAAACCTTTAAGAATGACTTCACTACAAAATAAATGAGAGAGCAAGCATATTTTTGGAATCATTGCAATAATTTGTGTATCATAAAAATTCCATAATCATGCCAAAATTTGTATCTAGAAGTAGAGCATTGTTAATAGCTCTGTGATAAACATATCAATCATAAATAACAAATGGTGCCTTCTCTTTGATACAAAATGTCCACTCCAACCTATCAATCATAAACATAAACAAATCACATAACATTACCAATATCAGCAAAAAACACATTATTATCAAAGGACCTTAACCAAGACAACAAAATTCAATTTTTTTTTAAGAATCTGCAAAAGACCAAAAATTCAAGCATACCCTAATTCAGAAAACAACAACAAACCCAGTCAATCACCATTCTCAAATCTCAACAACAAACCCACAAAAAATTAAAATTTTCAGAACTCATAAAAACCAGTCCAAACTGCAATCAAAGATTAGCAAATTACCTCTTTTTTATTCAAATTAAATTTATATCAAACATAACCCTAAGGAAATTCAACAACAATTTCACACCACAAGTGAAATAAATATACAAAGAGGAAGTAATCTGAAATTTTGTGAACTTTAGAGAGAGAAGTGAAAAAAAATTGTGAGAGAAAAGAGGAAGTAATCTGAAAAGAGCAATTATATACAGGGACTCACGTGTGTATCTGCTTATTTTCTACCTTTCTCTCACACGCCAGTCTCTTCTTCCTCTTCTATCAAATTCAATCTGATTACTTCATCTTCTTCAGCCAAGCCAAGCCACACCAGCTTTCATTCCTCTCTCTTTGGTATGGATATTTTCCTCTCTTTTTCATCTGATTCTTTGATGGTATGTATATTTCACATTTATGTTTGTTATTGTATAGAAAATGAGAGTTTCCATTGACGCAATCAGAGATGTGTGGAGCATGCTCAACAACAAGGTAACGAGCATCTTCATAATCGAATTTTACATGATTTCATTCAAGTAGATATTTTACAAATTTTATGGTTTTTCAAAATATCTACTTGAATGAAATCGTGTTGAGCACAAAAAGCAATTTTGTGTTTATTGTAGTGAAAATTCTGTGTAATTTGGTTTTGTAGTGAAAAAGCAATTTTTTTTTTTTTTTTTAAAAATATGGCTGAAAAAATTGAATTTGTTTCAAGTTTTATCAATAAAGGAAGAAGGAACACACTGGAGATTGTGGATCAGGACTTAAAGCCGGCAACTAGTTGTTTCTTATATCCTTTTCTCAAAATAAAAAACGTATCCAAGCACTTTTGCTTTAAATCTACAAACATCTTGAATTTATCTTCTATTTTCTTATATGCCTTCATTTCTCTCATAATTGAATGTTTGCATTAGCAGTGTGTTTATCAATTCTGCGGTGAAAAACCATGTTAACTGCAGAAGCTTGGTTCTGGAGCTTCTGTAGATCCCGAGGAAACCATCCACAGACACACGTTTGGTGACGAAAATACGTTACCATATCAATTTTTTGCTAAATTTGAGTTTGAGTTTTTTTGTGATGTTTGACAATCTTCCGCCATTCAGCATAGTTTCGCACATTTTACAGGAATAATTTTTGAATACTAGCTGGGAATCAAGGGAATGAGTGAGGTGAGGTCCAACCATTATCATTTTTCCATCTACAACATCTCCAATTTAGGTTTTTAGCTTTGAAATGTTTAGTTTGATTCATTGCTAGGGTATTTCACTTGCTTTTTATTTGATATTTTTACCCTTATTTTATTGACAACTCGTATGTTCTACAACTTCCTCACTACCAAGGTAAGTTTTTTCCTTTCAATTCCTTTGCTGGTGAGTTGCTTGCGGTAACTGTGTCCATATAGGTGATTGTAATGAGTTTGGTTTATTGGTTTTGCAGCTGAAGGATCTTCAAACCGAAGGTTGAAATCAGAGGTAGAGCTTTGTCACAACTATTATTTTTGTTTAATTTATAGTGTTTTTTCCGATCGAATGGGTTTTCTGAATTTAACGGCACTGTTAATTTTGTCCTTCGGCCGAAAACACTGAGGTTTAAAAAAAGAATTTGCTACTGACTCTTATATTGAGTAATGCAAATTGAGTTTATTTTGTTTGTTGGCATTTTAAATGTTACAACTATTATTTTTATGTGTGATTCTTTTGGTTCTTTAATCTAATTCATTTGTTGTAGTTTATGTATGCTTGATAGTGTGACATATTATTTATTTGATTTTTAGTCTTAGTGTTAAATGAATTCCTGAAAGTTTCATTACTTTTCTACCATGTAAGAAATTTCAGACTTTTAATGAGATAATTTTAATTTTATGAAGCAATGGCAGGGAATATTTTTGAATTGTTAACCACCAAGGTGAGTTAAACTGAACTATAACTTGGAGTGAATTATGATTGTGTTTTAATTGATGTTTTTTTTTTTGTTGAAGTTATTGCATTTCTTTACTATTTAGGTAGTTAAAGCAGTTTATGTTCATGTCATACTTGAACACTTAATTAGAGTTTGATGAAGATTTATTTAGACACTAAGGCCTAAGAAAGAGTTGTGAAATTGATTTATGAGATGTCAAAGCTTATAGCAGTGCCGGTGTGTGCTTTCAGCCTTAAAATTTTGATTAAACTACCTTTGCATGTTGTGTTAGTTTTAACTTTTAAAGAATGTAATTGTAGACTTACGTTTCATTCATGTAATCTTTGTGTGGTTGGCTTCTAAAGGTTGCAAATGTGAAGGTGTACATATGAGAGTTGTTTTCATAGGTGTGTGTTCTTATCTCTTTCTTAAGATTTGATGATTTGGTCATTTACGTGGTTTAATAAGAAAAATTGGATCTTTTATGATTATAGTGTAGTGTTTTGGTTCATTGGCTTTGACTGATTCAAGTTCTGTTGGACACTTATTATTTTTTTCTTCCACTTATTCACTATTTTGCGTTGTTATGTCATATCGCAAAATTCAATTGAAATCTTTCACATTTTCTTCTTTCATGTTCTCTCTTTCCTATGCATTCATAGCCTTTAAATTTGATTTTCTTTTTCATCAAGAACTAAACTTCAGGTAAGTATCAACTAATTTGTGAGAATTTATTGTTCCTAGACTTCCTAACAATATTATTTTCTTAAATATAGTTTTGGTTGCTTTGTATGCCTTCTTTATGGCTATTGCTTTTCACATTCACTCTTTGTGGGTCTATTTCCACCTCAAAACCCCAATTCTACAAGCTAAAATCATCAATTTGGTTTTGTGAGTTTTGGTTCTCCCCGTTTTGATTTCTATGTGTTTTGGTTATGTGTCTAATTGTGTCTCTTTTTATGTTTCAAGCAGTTTTTAGATGATTTTTGAAGTGTTTAGATAAAAGGATATGTCACATCCAACATTGTGCTGAATTCTACTTTCCATAGGTTTTTCTTCGTTATCCTTCTATTTTTTCTGTTCATTTTTGGTTTTGATTCTATTTTGAATAGTAATTGATTTTTCATGCAAGATAAGTTGACAAACGATGAGATCTCACGAGTTGGAGCAATTATTTGCAACAGGTTTGTGCTCCTTGCATCCATGATTTTTACTTTAGATATGTGGGATTTTTGATATGTTATTTTGTTTGGTTTAAGTAATTAGAGATAATATATGGTTGACTTTCTTGATGAGGAGATATTTCATGAAAATCAGCGTCTTGAGTTTTAATTTAGAATTTTAAATAAATTTTAGGGGTAAAGGTATATTTGTGGGGGTATAGGTTAAATTCTTCCCATATGGGCCGTCAAAGAAGAATAATGGGCTTGACATACC
>Ga0228711_1012621_pt1 | contig 10270 bp, 6 predicted proteins | sample MedpolnodulmetaG_2_FD_177996 | JGI IMG/M metagenome (GOLD analysis project Ga0228711, IMG submission 177996) | Root nodule microbial communities from Medicago polymorpha collected in Santa Monica, California, United States - brown nodules | ecosystem: Host-associated > Plants > Roots > Nodule...
GTTAATTCATCATCTCAAATATCAATTCATAAAGCGACAGCCGAGCTTTGATATTGGAACAAGTGAATTTAGACAAGGGTTGCGAAACATGAGAATAGTCTAGCAAACCTTGAGACATATAAAGTTTTGTTCTTCAAGGATTCCGATAGCAATCAACCATGAGAATAGGCGTGGTTGCTAGAGGAATACACTCACTGCACCTCGAAAGAGGCTTTGATACGCTAAAGAGAAACTTGTCTTTAGAAAGTAGGTCGAATATAAAGTTATGGTTTAGGGTTTGTTTGTGAAGGATCTGTTGTTGTGATGAACCAATAATCTCAAGGCGTTTTTTATTATTATTGTTTTTTAACCTTTAAAAACCCAATCTCTACAATCAAACTTTGTTCTAATCATCTCTTAAAATTTTTTAAAATTGAACAACTCCCTGTTGGAACGATACTCTCTTTTTACTACTTCGATAAAACCGTACACTTGCAGTTTTGCTCATCAACAAGCATAAGAGCTTTTGCTTCTCTGACTTTCTTACTACCTTCATAGTTTGCACAGAGAGAAGCAAACATTACCTTTGTAGTGGACTTGTCACTCATCTTCATATATTCTGCTTTAGGTATAGCAGTGACAAGTGATCCTCTGATCTTGTGATGCTTCTTGTAGAGTTTCTTCTGTTCAGGGGTGTGTTTCTTTCTATCAATAGCAGCTCCTTCTTCATCAAGGACTAAGTCACCGACACCATCTTCCAGAATGTCCCATAGTTCTTCATCTAAACCCATGACATAACTGTAGAAGTTGGTTTTCCACCAAGAAAATTCTTCACGGTCTCCATTAAACCTTGGCACTTTTCCAGATTCAGCTTTCTTGTCACCATAACCATAATCATATGGTATAGCTGCACCAGAATGAGAAGTACCAGAACGAGAAGTGGATTCTTCAGCAAACATGTTTTTCTCAGATCTTTTTTTGTTACACTGTTAAGTGTTAAGACAATAGACCAAGGCTCTAGATACCAATTGAAGGTGAGAAAAACACAAGAAGGGGGGTTGAATTATGTTTGTTTTTTCTTCTATTTCTCCTACTGAAGTCACTGTTAAGAAGCAGATAGATATCAGCTTCTGAAGTGATAATCAGAATCTAAATGCAGCGGATAAAAACAGAGAGAGAGAGAGAAGAAAGACACAAAACAATTATACAGGTTTCTTTCACAAACCGGAAGTAGTCCTGTCCCCCTTGCACTTCCAAGGAGAGTTCACTAAAATGTAATCTCAAATTACAACTGCTCAATGCTACAACTAGCACGAGACTTCAAATTACTCAAGCACAACTGCAAGAGATTTCCTATGCTCAAGTACACAAGCAAGAGACTTTCAATGCTCAAGCACAATTGCAAGAGACTTCTACTGCTCAAGCACACAAGCAAGAGACTTTCAATCAAATAGAATCACAAAGAAATTTGTTTGAGTTTGAACACTTGATATACAATCAGTGGTGTTCACAATACAAATCAGATACAGACTCTTAAGACTATAGAATTTCTAAAATATGAACTTTGCTAAGAAATTCTAAGTGACTTTAAATGCAGAACAATAACAGAGTATGAACCTTGAATTGTTGTAAGAGTCTAGCTTTTGTGTGTGTCTGTATTCGTGTGTATTATCTGTATTATTTTTCAACTAGTAAGTCTTCACTCCTTTATATAGAGGTGTGAAAGATACGTTGGAAAATTGCCAGCACACAAAAAAGAGTCGTTTGAAGCTTGTTGATAATCACCAATGATCTTTTGCCTGATATGGTTGTTGTCCTATGAAGGATCAATTTCAAATGCATTCCTTGTATGAAGGAACATTTCTGCAGGTAGAGCTGTTATCCTTGTCTTGTTGCAGAGACACGAACAGAGTAGTGGAGGAAGTGGTTGTACAGTTCGTACAATTGTCCTTCGTCAACGCTCTTGATAGAACAAGCATCCAATGCTTTCAAATTCCTTCACAAGGGTTATTATTACACTCTTTCAGTCTTTTGCAATGCTTAGGCGTGATAAAATCATTTGAACAGCCTTTGAAGCTTTAAGTCTTTCATCTCCTGATGAACTTCAGCTTCTGGTGACCTTGCTTCCGATGAGATGCTTCTGACGAACTTGCTTCTGATGACGTCATCACTTCAGGAGCACTTATACTTCAGATGCACTTTTCTTCAGATGCTTCAAGCTTCCTTTTTGTTGATTCCTTTTCTCTATTTTGTTCTTCCATAACCTTATAAAGATATCAAATTTTGTCTATGGTCCTGTACACTTGAACAAATATTAGCATATCCAATTGACAATTTTTAATACCTTGTTATCATCAAAACTCTAAGGGTAACGTATGTTAAACATTTTTCGTTCCATTAATCTCCCCCACTCTAAGGGTAATGTTTGTTAAACGTATTTTGTTCCAACACATAAACCCTAAAACTCATAACTACAACATTAACATGCAGACATCTAAACAATTAAACAATATAAGTCATTTACATGTAACATTGTATCATTTCTTGCAAAAAAAATCAAATTTTAAACAAACCCTAAATGTAAAAAAATTCTCTAAAACTAAAAACTACAACATAAACATGCAAACATCTAAACATTTAAACAAAACAAGTCATTTTCATGAAAAGATTGTATGATTTCTTGCCAAAAAAACCAAAATTTAAACAAACCCTAAATCTAAAAAATTTCTAATTTAAGAGAAAAAATCTAACATATAAACATAAAAGGTTAATGGTGTTTGATTATGAAAACTTACTTGTTATTGGAGTGTTGTTTGATTTGAACTTGAAGAAATTTTGGATTTGGGTGATTTGAGAGAGATTTTTTGAGATTTTAGATGAGAAATGAGAAAATGAGGAAATGAGGTGTTCTGCCTTCCTTAAAACAGCATGTAGCATGAGTTAACTAACGCAGGGGTATTTTTGGCAAATCAGTTGGGCGCAAACAAAAAGTGTTGGGAGAAGAGCAGATATCATAAACATGTAGTATTTACTAGCAGGCCCGATCTTGGGGGAGCACAAGGAGCTCAACCAAGTCGGGCCTCCAAAAACTATGGGCCTAAAAGAAATTATGTCTAATGCCCACCCCTCATTTAAATTAAAAAATTATATGTTACTTCTTTTTCTTTCTTTAGTACACGTTTGAGTTTTTTCTAAACTCTAGTTCTCCTTTCTGCACTTAACCAGTCAATTTGGAAAACTATTTCATTGAAAGAATTACAACAATCATTTCTTTTTTCGCATAAACCATTTGTTTTCCCCTTTCCACGATGGAGGAGTGAAATTCCAATTGACACGGTTAGGTAAATTTCACCTCTCTTTCACTTTAATTTATTTTATTTCATTTCATGTTTAGAAGTTCTTCTGATTCCATTTTTTAATGAAGCTTAGCCACACACAAAAAAATTGTGTTTTTATTTTACTGGGGCTTATTTTAAAAAGAGAGTCAAGCCTCCTATTTCATAGGAACGACCTTGTTTACTAGTTGTATGTTGTGCTCTTTCCTCAGAGCACCGAGAGAACCCTTAGGTGTCAGTTTCAATGTATGTAGGTAAATGGGGCGCCACTTACAAATGCTAGTTTATAGCAGACTACATTGGAAGAACCTATCATTTAAGATTGCCCACGTATAAGTGATTGGTTAGACACAATTGTGCTCAGTATAGTCTAGTTGTATTAAAGTATATAAGATAATGCATCTGATGCTAGTATACATTAAATATTGCTAACCGATAATGTACATTATATATCAAATTAAAGTATTTTACTCATTAAATTTTATCAAGCAATTATTTCAACTTGGCATTCTATGTTTATCCTGATTTGAAACTCACTAAGATCGTAGTATCTCATCCTAATTTGTTGAACCTTTTTCAGGTATACATTGTTATGGAGTCAATTGAAGCCGAATAACAAGAGTCTAATGTTTAGGGTTCTAAGTTACTTTAAGTTTTTCCTTCTTTTGTAAAAGGTTGATAACTGGTATTTTAAGGACTATTTTGTTTCAGAACTTGTAAATTAGATTATGTCCACTTTGAAAGACTATTATCAAGTAAACTTTTGGTTTTAAAAACTCTGGTTGTTACAAGAATTGTTTTAATCGTAGGGATCGGTAAACGTTTCCCTCCTTTTAGCGCCAATTGATTTGTCCTAGAACAATCGATTGAGATGGACGGTGGTTCACGGTGCTCCGATGTGGCAGAAGTTGAGCCTTCACGGTGGACGAGAAAGGTTTCTGTAGGCACGTTAGCACTCCAACGCTCAAGTTCGCATCTTAAAGCGATGGTTATGTGTTGAATGTGGTAAAAGTGAAGTGTACCTTGAGGGTGATGCTGAATCACCCTTATATAGACGTGGAGAACGCTAACGGTTCCCGCGAAGTGCGGCGCCATCTTAGGAGGCCGTTGGTGATGATGTGGACGGTGGAGATGAAGTCTAGGCTTGCTCCTGTGCTGATTTGACGGCTACGTCGCTGTGTCTTGCCTTGTTTGTCTTGGGCCTTGGCTTAATGGGCCTTGTGATATTTAACTTCTAGCCAGTCCAAAACAATATATATGGAGGTAGAAGCATATATTATCACTACGTACGGTCGAGAAAATGACTTGACCGATATCATTTCAACCAAAAAAGAGGAAAAAAAAAGTTAATTGTGCCAAAAACTCAACTGATATTTATTTTTCATTGTGTTTCATTTAATCAAGACCAATCAAATTTCTTTATTCAAAGAACGGTTGGCGTCCACCCGCCACATTTTTGGGATAAAAAGTTGTAGTATAACAAATCCTAGATAGGCATAGAGGCTAAAGGTTCTACACTCTTTCATCTTGCAATTAGAGTTATTATTCATGGACACACTTTTCCCATACAACCCATATACACCCTCCCACGTGTCTTTTAATTTTTTTTTTCTTTTTCATTTAGCCATTAAATCATTCTCTCTCCTTAAACCTCTTTCTTTCTCAATAAAGTAACCAAAAAAACCTCTCTTCCTCACAAAGTTGTTTCTCTTCAGCTCTCTCTTTCTTCTCCGATCACCCTCCGCCTCTTCCGCCTCGTCGCCGCTGGAGGCCCCCTCCTCTACCCTTTCGTCGCCGCCGGCGTCTCCCCCTCTCTACCCTTTCTTCTTTGACGGGGATAATAATGATGGTTGTTGGGTTTTGGCGCCGGAGTTGGGGGTAGTGGTATAGATCTGAGCGTTTTGATGTCGGAGTTAGGGTGGCGGCGTAGATCCGAGTGTTTGACACTGGGAGGAAAACGTTGGGATGTGAGAAAGGTTGTCGTTTTTCCTCGTCGTTTCTTTAATTTCGACGCCATCAGAACTCGTCGTCGCTGCCGGATGTGTGTCGGTGGGGTGGTCGGTGGTCGGTGGCCAGTGTCGGTGACAGAGAGAGAAGTGTCTGAGACAGAAGACAGAGAAGACGAAGAGAAGAAGAGAGAAATGACTTGTTTGGGAATGTTACAGAATTGTCCCTCATTTTTTGTAGTTGGACAAAATTACCCCTATATAATGAATAAAAAATGTCATGTAAGAGGTGTACAAAGGTGGTTTGCCACATGAGGGTGTTCACCTATCACCACTCTCAATTACTAGATTATTTCATTACCAAAATATGAGTTATTATCCATACCAAGCTGAATCGAAATGTACATTAAAAATTTTAGGATATATCAAACATATATACATTAATTCACATATACATTACACAACAAAGTCTCATCATACTAAGTACATATTGAAACAACTCATCAATATATATGCCATATATTTCATTGACTAATGTATAGCCAAAAGCGCCTGTGATTGCTTCTCAAAACGAAAACCATTTCCCATAGAATCATCAGCAGACCAAACAAAGATACCATGAAGTTTCTGCTGACTCTTAAGTCTTTGACATGCCTTAAAAAATCCATCACTTGGAGACAATCCACCACTCCCATCACTAATGAAGCTCACCAATACCTTCCCACCATTATAATTTGAACTCTGTTTGTTGAAGTAACCAATAAATTGGGACACACTTGTACCTTTATCATAAGCATAAAATTGAAAATTAACATAATCTATGAGATGCCCATAACTCTTCCATAAGGCCAAGTAGTGACTCTGAACTTGATCATCGTCAAAAGGAGCAATAGAAGCAAAAGTGATGACTCCATTTGTTTTAAGAGTTTTGATTAATCTTCCAATGCACTCAGCAAAGGTATCAGGGTCTGCTTTGAAATGCTCGTAGTCGATGTCAATTCCGTCCAAGTTGTATTCTTTGATTATTTTTGTGAGTGAAGAAACTGCATTGGAGAGCCATGAATCAACCGAAGATTGATTGAAGTAAGCATAGCCACCTCCAACACTGTCACCTCCAAGACTGAGAGCTACCTTAACATTTGAATTTTGGCTCTTGATAGAAGAAACTTGGGAGGGGTTAAGGTTCTTTGTGTCCCAAAAGATGTTAAATTTTCCATTGGTGGGTGAAGGAGAAGATGATGTATCATAGTCTATACCGAATGAGAGAATAAAGTGGAATTCGACATTCGGGTTTATAGGAACATCTGAAAATTTGATGTTGTTGGAATCAGCTCCAATGTATTCTCTGAATAGGTTTGTGCTTGAGGAGAGTGTTGTTGCTCCAACATGGGTTGATGAAATGAACAATAAGAATAATGAGAATGTTTTAATCATAATGGGAAGTTCCATTGTTGTGCAACTAAGAAAATTAAGAACTGTTATTACAGTGTTATATGAATTGTAAATAAGTATTTATATGCATTGCTTTAAGTTTCATAGGCTTATATATTGTAACGGATAGAGTATGAACATAGAGGAAGGAGGATGAATAAACTGATAATTTAAAATTGGGTATGCTTGCCGTTCTAGCCATCTGTTTATAAAAATAATACGAATTCTTTATCAACGGCAAGTCATAAACTATATTTTTAAGGGAAATAATTGATGATGGACATCCATAGTGTATACACATTGAGATAAAAAATAATAAAAAGCTAATATTTGACGATATTTAACAATGATATTTAGACACTTTAAATTTTTCTACACTTGTTTGTTATCTCATTTTTTTTCTATCTAGTTAATCACTTTCTCTTATCTCTATCTCCCTCAAGGTATACATGGTCGTGGTTCGAACCCCAGACCTTACATATGATTATGCATTGTTCCTAGCAACTGACCTAAGCTCACGAGAACCCTTAAAGTATACATCTATTGACATATAAACATTTTCCTTATTTGTTGAAGCTTGTTTTGAAAGTAAACCGCCGTTTACGGTTAGCTTCCACAATTTAATTTGTGACTACTTTCTTGGTTTTTCTTTAGTTTTGATCTTTGATCATTCTACGGAATGTTGAAGTATATGATATGATATCCACTATTAGGAAAAGAACAAAGCAAGGGCCAAAGACTGGAAATAGAGGATACGTTATTATATCCCACGGTAAATTTTACTTCCAAGTTTGATAAGATAATTTTTTGGGACAATTACACACACCTCCCCTGAGGTCTATTAAAATGACACTAACATCCCTTCTAATTTTAAAACATGCACAAACCTCCCTTAAGTTTTCATTATATAGACTAAAACCTCCCTTCTATATTAACACCACCGTTAATCTTCCATTAACATTTTTTTTTCACTGTTAGTTTTGTGGACCCATGTCAGCCAAGGATCGTTTGGGGAGAAAGTTTGTGTGCATTGTGCAGTTTGAAGGACTGTGCTGTTCTAAAATTAACGAAGAAAATACTGCAATTTAAGAGAATAATTTGATGATAATATAGGGATAAAACATAGAAAACTTGATGATGGTGAATGGACGGTGAATACATTAAACTGATGGTGGGAAAAGAAATTAACAGAAGATTAATGGGGAGCCATTGGTTGTAACTTGTAAGCTTGCCACAGCCGTCAATAATGGAGAGGCGGAGAGCCATAGTTTGTTTATGTTGTAATTCCAGAGAGTTTGTACAAGAGTATAACGTTTTTTGTATTATTTATTTAACAGAAGTTTGACACCGTTAAATGGAGGGGAGGTAAGTGAGTTTGAAAAACTAGAGGGAGTGTTTGTGTTATATAAGTAAACCTCGAGGGAGGTCAGTGTAAGTTACCCTAATTTTTTTAGGTCTAAGACAAAATAAAAATGTAAAGCCATAACAAAATTCAATTCCATACTAACAGAACCGTGTGTATAAATAATTTGAGGTCTTTGACAAAATTTCTAAAGAGGCTTAATAATAATATATAAAATAGCAATTCTCATATTAATGTTTTAGTTTTCTATGTCACAAAATTTTATAATTAAGCAATTCGAACATTTCAATTATAGTAGCTAAGATGTTTAATATACTTGATTTACTTTGTACCATTGATAATCTTTGATAAAACTAACGAAAAAAATTAAAGTTAAAATGTTAAATTTTTTAAACATATTACAAAGAAGAAAAAAAGTAAACTAGTTGTATGAATCCCCAACAAAGTAAATAATAAGTTCAATTTTTCAATTTCATTTGACAATTGTGGTACACAATACAAAATAAAATTGTATAAAATCGCTTGATGATTGCACTATTTTTATGTTTTTAGACAAAGAAAAAGTGGATTAAATAAAAATGAAGAGTTGTAATGATTAAGGGACATTAGATATGATCAGTATGTCCACACGTAAAGAAGATCAAACAGACAGAAATAAAAATTTATCAATCAATACGAGTGGACAAGCACTAATCAATCCTAACAAAGAAGCACTCATTACGAGTGCAACCCTGCCAACCCATGTACAGGTGCAAAACCAGATTAAAAAAAATGACGAGTGACCATAGCATCAATTAGAGTTTAAAATAAGCGAATGGATCGACCGCCAATACGGAATAGGATCCACGTACCAACAACCTCATGAACAGCAACAAGCATAAAAGTTCTTTCAAGCGTAACATTTGGAAAACAGTCGCAAGGACTAAGATGGATAGTAAGCCGCTACAAGAGTCGGGGTAAACCTGAAGCCTTGAGTCATGCAAATCTCAACAAATCTGAAACATCAGAGAATCAAAGACCGGGAAACGCTAAACTAAACCAGTTTCTCATGAACCAACAAACACATATGAACCCCGATTGATGGATGAGTCCAACTCATTAGTCACCAACATACCCTTTTGGGTTAACAGAATAAACAAACATATCCAAAACAACATAGGTCTTGATTTACAAACCCACTTGTTGAACCAACTCATACGACCATGGCAACCCCACAACGATGAAAGAAACAACGAGGCACACTACATGGACAAAACCAGTTTTGGACCCAACTACATCAGAAGACGAGACATCCAAACCTAAACTGGTACATGTTAAACTAACCCAAACACAACCACCACCTCCAAACGAAAAGGCAACGACTTCTTAGAACAGTTAGAAAGGGGTTTTTAAATAGCTGACGTCAACACCAAAGACCGACCCATGACACGAACATAGCTCAAATACAAAACACAAAGTCAACCCCATCGTCGGAAGTCAACTATATATGAAAGATGAGGGTGGTGGACAAAGTAGCAACAAGCTCATACACATAAACGAGTATATTATATGCCAGATAAATTACAGACATTTGCATAACTTAACTTATTACCAAAAATGTCTCAATTACTCTTGATTATGAATTCAAATTTTAGTCGCCACAAAATTGATTTTAGATAAATATTTCGTTAAAAAATGTTTTAAAGGCCACATTAAAACTTTTGTTTTAGGCCTCTTAATCTATTGGGTCAGCTCTGGTTGTGGATACTCTTAAATTTGTTAAACTTGCATATTATTATCCGAATGTTTTGAGTTTTATTGACCGTGCATGTGCCCGCAACATGGGTAGAAAAAAGTTTTTCAAAATTAAAGTTGATTAAAACCTACTTGAAGTTATGAATGTCACAAGATAGATTGAGATTATGTGACTTCTTAAAATTGATGTGTGTTTAAAGAGCGTGTTAAATGGTGTAACCCTTGTATTCTTCATAAAATATGTTACTTATATTAAATGATGTACATAGTCAAAAGTGATCACTTAAAATTTATTATCAAATTATAATGTAATATAAAACAAAAACTATTGTATTAACAACACGCTTTATAACATATGTTAGAAATTAAATCAAGAAGTATTTAGAAGAGTGTAGAAGCTTGACATTACTCTTAGTTATTAAGTAAATCTATTAGACCAAACTAATGGTAGTAGCACCGCCTTATCAATTAGCAGCACCGCC
>Ga0228711_1012623_pt1 | contig 10269 bp, 5 predicted proteins | sample MedpolnodulmetaG_2_FD_177996 | JGI IMG/M metagenome (GOLD analysis project Ga0228711, IMG submission 177996) | Root nodule microbial communities from Medicago polymorpha collected in Santa Monica, California, United States - brown nodules | ecosystem: Host-associated > Plants > Roots > Nodule...
TTTATTTTTTTGGTTTACTTTTTTTTTTTTTTTTTGTGATCAAGCAAATATTTCTCTAGATGTCATTAACTTATTTTTTGAGCAAGTCTTGCTTGCATGGTCACAAAACTAAATTTATAGTGCTTAGAAACACACAAAGATTTACATATCCCCAAAATATAAGTTTTTTTTGTCTCTTTAGCATGAATAACTCTACCCACTTTTTATTGATGAGTAAATAAGAATTTATCCTAAAAAAAGCCCTTAAAATTTTTAAAAACATTCAATCTATTTCCATAATACCTTTTTTTTTTATCAATGGAAGAAAAAACAAGATAGAAAAGAAAGCTAAGATCTAATGAAAGATACTCTCGTGCTATCCGCTAAACATATGCTAGATTGATTGGCCCAAATTTAAAACTGCCTTGATAATGAGATTAGACTTTTTGATTTTTGTCGTAATTACGTACTCTAATTGTATTTGTTTTTAGGGTTATACTGACTAGTATCTTTAGGGCACTTGTTAAGGAAACTAAAAATAGTATATTTGCATTAAATTCAACAATATATTAGCTTTTAAAAAGTAAAATTCATAATTTTTCATCATTTTCAATACAATATATACTTTTATCTTTTTAACCAATGTCATAACACTACTAGAAAAAGAAAAATTTGAGAGGAAAATTAGCGACGGAAAAATTGAAATTCCTCACAAATTTGTTGGTCGCAAAATTTAGTGACGGAATTTGAGAGGGATTTTACGTTTTCCTTCACTAATTTTTGTTTTTTTAGTAGTGATAAGGACACTCTTTAACATTTTCTTTGTTTTTATAATGAAAATAAACATATGATAAGTCAAAGTGGGCCTTTCTTATTGACTAGTACTATCAAAGTGGGACCTTCTTATTTACATCTACCACACGATCACTTTCAACAACTTAGTATTTAGCCAACCTTACACTAAAGTCTAGGAGATATATCTGTTTGTTTAGGCCTCTCTCTCACTCACACAGAGAGACATAACATACACAATTAAAAATGGGATATCTGATTGCTATTGCCATAGTGACTTTCACTATTATGTTGATGTCAAAAATTTGGAGAATTTGTGTAATTCTCTTCTGGAGACCATATGCAATGACTAGGCACTTTCAAAAGCAAGGAGTCATTGGACCACCTTACTCACTTGTTTCGGGTTCTCTTCATGATATCAAATCAATGATGAAGGATGCAAGGAATATGGTCATGGATAAACACTCAAACGATATTACTCAAAAGGTTCTTCCTCACTACCAAATATGGTCCTCCTTATATGGTAATTTATTTCTCTTCTATATATACCTCTTTGATCTAAATATCGGAATTAAAAAAGTTAGTAGTATGTGTGTGTCTATATATATATATATATATATATATATATATATATATATATATATAATACGTATGATTCTTAATAATTTTTCACCATGCATGCAGGGGAGAGATTTCTATATTGGTACGGTACAGAACCAAGGATTTGCATCTCTGATGTAGAGCTGGCCAAAGAGATTTTATCAAATAAATTTGGTTTTTATGCAAAGCCTAAAACAAGGCCTTCAATAGTAACGATGATAGGAGAGGGTTTAGTTCTTCTCAATGGAGTGGAGTGGGTTAGGCGCAGAAGGATACTCAATCCTGCTTTCTCCATGGATAAACTCAAGGTCTTAACTCTCAACTTTATAGTTTTTACCACCATGCATAATGTCAAATTAAAAGAGGAAATTTTCACATCCTTTCTTAACTCATCAAAATTGTTATGATTTTTTTTATAGAAAAATATAAATAATCAAAGATCTTTTCTAGAATACAAAAATGTTTTATGGACACCCACTTAGATAAACAATGGATTGATTCAAGTTGTAATATGGCTTAATTACACTTTTGGTCCTTGCATTTTGACCAGCTCACGAAAATGGTCCCGCATCTTTCAAATCTAACAAAACCGTCCTAAACTATCATGTTTTTTTGCAGTTTTAGTCCTACCTCCTATTTTCAACTCCAGAAACGCAGAGAAATGACAGTTTTATTCCTTGTAACTCATCATAATGAGATATCTTTAGACATATCTTAGAAATTAGGGTTTTTTGGTTAGTGTGTTGAATAAAGTGGATTCCTTGTACCCACATGCTTTATTTCTTGTTTATTTCATAGTTGAGCATAGGGGGTAGGTCTAAAACTGTCATTTCTCTGCGTTCCTGGAGTTGAAAATAGGAGGTATGACTAAAACTGCAAAAAACATATAGTTTAGGGACGATTTTGTTCGATTTGAAAGAGACAGGACCATTTTCGTGAGCTGGTCAAAATGCGAGAACTAAAAGTATAATTAAACCTTGTAATAGATATAAAATTCGGCTTCAAAGAAAAAGCTCACCTTATATATGTACCCAACATTTTTTTCGAGTGAGGTTAGTCATTATTATGAAAAACTTCATACCCTTACAAGCTATGATAATCTAAAAATACACCTGTGATATCTGGTTAATCACATTCCCAAATATGATTAATTCAGTTGAATAAAATGATTAATTCAATTCACATTGAAAATCATGCTGAATTCAATTAACTATATTTTTAAATGCAATTAACCACATGTTACACAAGTGCATAAAAAGTGGATGTGGATTTATTATTACTATCTTGAATATTTGTGCAGGATGCTGTATACGGAAGTTTTTTTATTTAAAAAATTTGTGTTTAGAGCTCAAGTTTTTTCTTTCGAAACTTATTTATGATTTTTTTTGTTTTATTTTAAAAGAAAGGGGATTTATTGCAGTCGAAAAGTCATACCAATCAATCTTTTTACTCATAACCATATATTTAGTACTCCAACAACCAATCAGAATGTATGAAGATAAAAAAAGGGAAAATAATTTTCATACACCCAATTTTTTTTTGGGTGGCCGGAGTTTGAAATCTTGAATATATTATGCCCCAACCCTATCAACTGAACTAAGCTCGAGGACATACCCAAATCTAATCCACCGTTAGAATTTAGAAAGAAAGAAAGTGATGTGATAAATGTAATAAGTTGGTGAAGTGTTTGGGAGAGAATATAGAAAAAAAAAAGGTGTGAATGAGTATAAAAAAACTAAGAAGGTTCAAATATAATTGTTCTAAAATCTTTTTCTTCATATTTTGTGGTTCTCCTTTTTAATTTAATTTTTCAAGCTAAAAATATGAATAATCTTATCTTCAATCAACGGTTTCAATAAATGTGTGGTATTGTGAGTGATATCAAGTTAAATTTATTTTTCCTTCAAAAAAAAAGTTAAATTTATTTTAAAGGGAGGGTGTGATAGCGATATTACTCATTTCTTAACTCCAAGGGATTGATGCAGCAGTAAAAAGAAATATCTTAGATTTGAAGGTTTTGCGTTTGAGCTTCATTAGTTTTTTTTCATAGATTCTCTGTCTTAGAATTGGATACCATCTCCCCACCAAATTTTTCTTTATAAAAAAATACCCCTTCTATAACAAAATATAAATAAAAAAGTTCTAAAAAGTTAAATATATTTTGGTCTAAAATTTAGAAATAGACACCAAATATTTGGAATTAGTTTGCACTTTTAGTTTGAACACAAGCTTATACTAACCAAAAGAAGGCTTATACTAAATTCTTTTTTAAAGTTGTATTTGAATCTTAAATTGTCAAAATTTTCGAACTCTTAGATATATATGTGTACGTTTGAGCACTTTCATTCCTTGAACTAAATTTTTAGAGGTGAGATCCAAACTCATTTAACAAAACCAACCTTTTAATTTTTTAGACACGATTTTCCATATATATCATATTCTTTATTATAAATTGAATTGGTATAACCAATATATGGTGTTACACTATTGACATATCAAGCCCTTAGATAAATATTAGTTATCTCGAGTCGAAACATTTACTTACCAAGAAAATAGTCATCGGTAAACATAAGTAAAAGAATAGAAATTAAGTCTTCTTTCATTGGCATTTGGCATTGTATATGCGTGCATTCTAAATACTATATCATATAATATGACAGGTTATGATAAGTAGAATGGCAGCATGTACCATTTCCATGCTAGATGATTGGAAAAGGCAAGCTAGTGAAACGAAGGAGAAATCAAAGACAATAGAGATGACTGAAGAATTTCGAGAGCTAACAGCAAATATAATCGCCCACACTGCCTTTGGTACTAGCTTTGTTCATGGAAGAGAAGCTTTTGATGCGCAAACACAGCTACATAAGCATTGCGTAGCTTCAAATTCCGACGTTTTCATTCCTGGCTCTCAGTATATTAATGAACTTCTCTTACTTACTATAAATTCATTTGGATCTGCATTGATCAGTACATAGATTATTTTTTAATTTTATATGGTTTTGGATTCTTAATGCTGCAGATATTTTCCTACTAAGTCAAATATTGAGATATGGAAGCTTGATAGGAAAATGAAGAAATCACTACAATGCATTATAGAAAGTAGGTTGCAAAATTCTGAATCAGATTGCTCTTATGGAGATGATCTACTAGGAGTAATGATGGATACAGAAAAAACAAATGATCATGGACCTAAAAAGTTGAAGATGAACGAAATCATGGATGAATGCAAGACCTTTTTCTTTGCTGGTCATGAAACCACTTCAAACTTACTTAATTGGACTGTCTTTTTGTTGAGTTTGCACAAGGATTGGCAAGATATACTTAGACAAGAGGTGCAACAGATTTGTGGCATGGAAATTCCTGATGCAGATATGCTATCAAAGTTAAAAATGGTAATATTAATTCGAAAACCTTCATTCTTAGTTTTTCAGATTTAGGTTTAGAGCATTGCTATTTAACGGAAGCAAATCCTCTCTCCGGTGAAAATCTCACGGGAGAGAATCCGTGTCCCTATTTAATACACTTTTGGTGGTACAATATAGGTGAAGAGAAAAGACAATAAAAGAGAGAAAATGACGATGTTAGGCTACTAAACTAACTTTCGCAATTCATTCTCCATGTTTATTACATTCATCAATTCTCTACTTATACAAGTTAAGCATAACATAAATTAACGTATTCACGATACTCTAATAAACTAGCAAATAACTCATCATAATGAGACCTCTTTAGATCCATCTAGAAATCGGTGACTCTTAATCGAAGAAAATTAACTTACAATGGTTTAAGTCTAACATCTTCACAAAATTAACTTACCAGTTACAATTTGTCTCATTTTTTAAGGTGAATATGGTGTTGCTGGAAGCATTAAGGTTGTACTGTCCTGCAATACAACTAGAAAGAATGGCTTCAGAAGACATGAAATTAGGAAATTTGTTGATCCCTCGAGGAACATGTCTCACAATCCCTATAACAATGATTCACAGGAGTAAAAAATATTGGGGTGAAGATGCAAATGAGTTCAATCCAATGAGATTCATAAATGGAATATCTAAGGCCTCAAATCACCCAAATGCTCTACTTGCATTTTCTGTGGGTCCAAGAAATTGCATTGGTCAGAATTTTGCTATGTTGGAAGCTAAGACAGTGATGACTTTAATTATTCAAAGGTTTTCATGGTCTCTTTCCCCTGACTATGAACATGCACCTGTTAACAACCTCACTTTGCAACCACAACATGGCCTTCCCATCATTATTAAACCATTGCAGTTATAATTCTTAGTTTTCTTTTCTTTCTCGTGTCTTTTGACACTAGCTATCGTTTCTACAATAATACTCCAACTTATAATTACTATTACTTTGTATCAAAATAATCATTGGATATATGTGATTCTAATATTTTACTTGTGTTATTTCATTGTGTGTGTATTGACATTAGCTATCGTTTTTTCAATAATACTCTCAATTTCTATGTGTGTATTTCATTTGTTGCAAATCCAGACAACAATTTCTTATTACTTGAGAGTTAAATGAATTATATTGATATGTGTAAACAACGGACAGCAAATTCAAATCCCCATTTAAAATGGGACCAATGTGAAGAATTAACAACCACTACAACATCTTCAATGGTACCCAATGTGCATATAAAAGACATGAGGGAGAGTGGGGCGTCGTAAGACATAATAACTATTGCCGCTAAACAATATTGGGTCTTTGACCAATGACCATAGTATTAGAAATCGTGGTTGAGCCTAACACAACCCCACAAAACCGGCTTGTGAGGTGAGGATTGCCCCCACTTATAAACAAATTGTCAAGTCAACTCATAACCGATGTGGGACTCTTAACACATAGCACCAGCAACTGCTGCAAATATGTCAAATATCTTTGTTTGACCTCCTCTCTTTGTTATTTCTATATTCTTCCGTCTAAGCACAAATAAAGAAATAAATTCTCATTTCAGTATTTGTCTAAAATAATATAATGTGACAAATCATTACTTAATACAAAATAATATCAGGTAAGTTAGAAACCAAAATTAAGATAAATTTTTTTAACAATGTTAAGTAGGATCAACAATAATGGAACCTAATTAAGATAAAATGAGTTGTTAGATTTTAGTAGAATATTTTTTGTTATGACAAGGTAAATTTATAAACGGATGAATGTTTCATGTGTAATCCACAAAAACTAGGTTGCATTAGTCTACCCAAAAAAAACATGTAGAAAAAAGTGATATGAGAAAATTGGTTAGGGAACATGACAATTGCTAAGGTTAATCTGAGAGTTTAAGTGTCTTATGTTAAGTATGAATATGCTACCATTTTTTTTTATATAAATCACAGATGCACGTGCGCACACACTCACACATGACCCTCAAGATCCCAACAATTTGGTGCTTCTAAAAATATAGAGTCTTGAACGATAAAAAAAATCAGTAACATGCTCATGGCCATCACTATACACACATTGCAACAATTATATGATAAAATAATATTAATACAATTATTATATGACAAGGGGCAGATGCTCTCTATTTTTTTACTTATGAAGAATGTCTAAAAAAATAAAGTGTTAGAGGAAGTTAACGACTTATTTTATTCTAATTAGCAATTGTTAGGGTTATAAATAGACACGGACTAACAAAATTTGCTCAAATAAAACTATTAAAACAGTAATTTTGAATGAAATAGTATAGTCTTTAATTTCATTGAGCAATTTTATTTTTTTTTAAGGATTGAGCAATTTGCTTTTGACATTATTATTTTAGCCACACCAAAAAATTAATCTTGGATCCACCCCTGTATATGACATATAAAAAAGCAATAGGCCAATGAAAAGCAAAGCAATGAAAATGTGGAGAAGTGCATGTGGAACTTGAGAAAAGTTAAGGTTGACACCAACGTTGGGTTCTAGATCATTCCAAATTCGAGTTGTAAGTTTAGCTGCCAACGTTGGGAGTTTTGAAGCCATATTTTTTTAGATGGGAATATTGATAAGAAAAATCTCAAAACGATCCACTTTTATAAACTTCAAAATCCAAAATTTTCAAAGTAGATTCATAATAGATTGCCAAAAACAATAATAAGATCGATGACGCGTTTTTACTTTTTCTTTGTTTTTTATTTCATTTGTCATTGTTTTAGTCAAGTTAACGCTTAAGTGGTTTCTTACTGAAATTTTTATCAACTCTACTCAAATTACCCTTATTTTAACAAACAAGAAAATCATTTAATAAGAATAATAACAACCTCTCGTAAAAAAAAAGAAAAAGAACAAATGCAACTACTTATCAGCACTGATTCATATCCCACTTAGCTCATCATGGTCCAGTTTCCAAGCTTTCATAGTCTATGTATAATAGGAATGTAGCCAATAGAGACGCATACCAGCATCTTATATACTTTCATATTCTATGGAGTATCATTTACTAAACCATTCATACTAATTATAATTAGTGAATTATTTATAGATGATTGAAATGCAATAGATAAGAATATTTAGTGAAAAAAATAATAAATGTTCTATTGATGTTATAAAAGAGATAAATAATTTGAAACAGAAAAATAGATAATGAAACACTTAAATAAATGTTGTATTTAGAATGCAAGCATATACAATGTATAATGTCATTGAAAGAAGACTTAGTTTCTATTCTTTTTACTTATTTTTACCCATGACTTTTTCTTGGTAAATCAAGGTATAGACTCGAGATAACAAAGATCTATTTAAAGCGTTGATATATCAGTTGTGTAACACCATATATTGATTATGCCAATTGAACTTATAACAAAGAATATGATATCTATTGAAAATCATGGCTATCAAAATTAAAAGGTGAGTTTTGTTAAATGAGTTTGTTAGCTTAAAGAATGAAAGTGCTAGAACATGCGCGCCTGCGCACCCACACACATATATCCAATAGTCCAAAAAAAATTGACAATATAAGATTCTAATATACAACTTCAAAAAAGAATTTAGTATAAGCCTTCTTTTGGATAGTATAAGCTTTTGTTCACACTAAGAGTGTAAACTAATTCCTAGTATTTTAGTGGTGTGTATTTCTAAATTTTAGACTAAATATATTTAACTTTTTAGATCTCTTTCATATATATATTTTGTTATAGAGGGTATTTTTTTTTAAATAAAAATTTGCTGAGATATGGTGTCACCGTCTAATATAGAGAATACCTTAAGGTTCAAAAAGCTTTTAAAAAGAATTTATATTTATTTTCTATGAATAAAACTAATAAGCTCGAACCCAACACCTATCTAAGGTGTATCTTTTTAAGTTGTCATCACTCGCAATACGACACATTTAATGGAACTGTTGAATGAAGACGAGATTATTCGCATTTTAAAGTTTGAAAAAAAATTAATTTATAAGGACAACCAAATATGAAACTTTTTTTAAAACAATTATATGTTAACCACTTTAGTTTTTCTATATTCATTCAACATTTCATTTTGAGAAATGCTAGTCCTCCCGAATTGTTTGCTCAGGATAGGATCACGATGTGAGAAAGTAACTGCAATAATAACCCCTTTTATTTTTTTCCACCCATGTTTTCCTAGAAATTGTTAGATCTAACAGTTGCTAATTGTTCATGATCTCTTCGTGAGGATTTTGTTCGCTATGTATAGCAATTCTCTTTCATTTGTTCTCTATCTTTCTTTTCTCATCACTTCACCAACTTATTACATCTATCACATCACTCTTTTTTCTCTCTCTCTAGTGATAGATTGGATTTGGAAGTCTAAATATTATTTTCCCTTTTTTATCTTCATTTTGATTGGTTCGAGTGATAACTATGGTTAGGAGTAAAAAGATTGATTAACATGATTTTATATTGCAATAAATCCACTTTCTTTTAAAATGAAACAAAAAAAAAATCATGAATAAGTTTCTAAAGAAAAATCGTGAGCTCTAAGAACATATTTTTAAAATAAAACTTCCGCATAGAGAGTCAAATGTACTTATAGAAAGCATTTCAATATAGATGGGTGATTAGATGTGAGCTCGACAAGGTTTATGTAGCCATACATATCTCTAAGGGTCTTAAAGAATCATAGCTACATAGTTCTAGTTTAACAGTTTGGGACTTAGTTTTCACTACTTGGGTGAGTGGTATTTATAGAATTGGTAGACAACCTCTTTTCCTATAGTTAAGGGAGCCTTTTTGTTGGATATCTCTGTGTTTGTTACCTATGTTGGTGTGGTCGTTCCCATCCGATAGATGGCGGCGAGTTGGTTTATTCCTATATGACAGTTGGGGTGAGCTCAGGGCCGTTCTTACGAATTTGGAGGCTCGACTCTGTAAGTGAAAAGAAGCCCGTAATAAAATAAAAACGTTTTTTTTATATAAAAAAAAAACAATGTTCTATTGAAATTTTTTAAAAGATAAATGCAAGGTGCCGTATATATTCGATACACCCAAAGATGAAAATCACTACTATATACATGAGGAACCTCAAACCACCCTCCAAAAAAAACACTCACCTAACACCAAAAGCAAGATGACCCAATTCTAATAGGCCTAAAACAAGACAACAGAAGAGGAAAAGGAAATCAAATCGGAGAGATAGAACATGTCATAGCTCCACGTGGTTTCTTCTTGCGACGACATGTTTATGAGATCTTGAAGTTTGCATTAGTTTTACCGAGTCCACAGCAGGCGTCAAATGTACTTATAGAAAGCATTTCAATATAGATGGGTGATTAGATGTGAGCTCGACAAGGTTTATGTAGCCATACATATCTCTAAGGATCTTAAAGAATCATAGCTACATAGTTCTAGTTTAACAGTTTGGGACTTAGTTTTCACTACTTGGGTGAGTGGTATTTATAGAATTGGTAGACAACCTCTTTTCCTATAGTTAAGGGAGCCTTTTTGT
>Ga0228711_1012626_pt1 | contig 10267 bp, 6 predicted proteins | sample MedpolnodulmetaG_2_FD_177996 | JGI IMG/M metagenome (GOLD analysis project Ga0228711, IMG submission 177996) | Root nodule microbial communities from Medicago polymorpha collected in Santa Monica, California, United States - brown nodules | ecosystem: Host-associated > Plants > Roots > Nodule...
CGGAAACGTTTTATTGTGTGTTTTGTTTTTGAAGGATCACCGAAACATTTGTTTTCATATTTAAGACCATTGGATTGATTAGATTGAATGGTTGAGATTTGGTGTAAGTCTTTTGACTTACACCTGGTGTCAACGGATTCATCATCATCACCAATTTTAATTACAAAAATATATTGTTTCCACTTTATTATCTGCTTTCAATATTTTGAACAGAAATATTGTAATTAAAAGTGGTATTTTTGTAATTAAAAGTGAAAACAGTCGATGAAAAGAAATGTTTTTTGAAACCAAATAAACTCTCAACGGTTGGCTCATGGACCTTTGGCTGGAAAGAGGTACCCCACAAAATCTAAAAAGCTAGGTTAGCAAGAGCAAGATACTGAGGTAGGGAATGTGGGGAGGTGAGACCATGTAACTGGAGGAATTTTATACGGGGTAGTGAGGATAGAGAAGGTGATTTTGATTACTTTTTTTAAGTGTCGAGGCTTATAATCTGCACAAGAATTTTGCCTAAGGGGAGCATCACTCTCGTTATGTGTTTCTTCTACTCCGAGTCTTTAACAACGAACATATTGTTAACGGGGTTGCTGTTTCTTATCTGCATTGAGATTGGGATTCCTGTTTTGCATTGTTATTCTTGAGTTTTGGTGCAGATTCTTTGTAATTCTTTCTTTTATTAGTTTTCTTGTAGAGAACACATTGTTTTTCTTTGTAATTTTCTGCATTCTTAATGGATTTCTTTTCCTATTTATGGAAAAAAAAAGTAATCCATATACTGTATGGTTGTGATGGAGTTTTGCAATGTTTAGGTTATCCTGAAGAATCTACCACCAAATCATTCTCTTATCAATGACATCATGGATCGTGTTAAGGAGTTCCTTGTGAGTAAGGCATTACTAAAAGGAGATCCCTCAACTATTTCTAACCCTTTACGCCGTCTTCGTGGAGAAACTGTAAGTTATGTTCAATTGAGCATGGTTCTGTTATCACTCTATTCTATCTCTTTCTTCTCTTTTTAGTATCTATGTTTTCCTACTTATCATCTTTTATCACTTTTCTGACATTTCATGTTTATGAATGATGATGGGTGACCTATGTTCTCTATTTCCAATTTAAAGCATCAAGTTCTCATTTTACTTTTTTATATATTTAAGATATCATGCTAGAACTTCCCAAACTAATACTTTGCATTATTGGAATGCATTAATCTAGTTTGGAGATGCTTCAAAATTTTACACGTGATTTTACGGTTAATGTTGTTTAATCCAAATTGTATTTGATTTGTTTCTGAAAAGGGTAATTTGTATGCTTCTTGCTGTATGCAATCAGCAATGGCATTCTCCTTAAGTGATCTTCCCAGTCATGTACGAAGACATTGATTCAGGAACTCTTTGTTGCAGGAATGGAGAATAGGACCAACTTTATTGACATTGTGCGAGCATCTTTTTGTTAGCTTTGCAATACGCATACTGCGAAGGCAGGCTAACAAGTTTGTTTCGAGCATTAAACTGGAGAAGTCATCAGAGGGTGGTGATCATGCAGATGAGCCTGCAAACTCTATTATTCAAAAAGTGCAGAAAGTGAACATCATTCAGAAATGGGGCATTGCCAGATTTGTCATGTCTGGTTTGTTGGCATATATTGATGGCCGTTTATGCCGTAGTATTCCCAATCCTGTAGTGCGAAGAGTGGTTAGTGGTTTTATGTTAAGTTATATTGACCAACGTGATGAAAAATAAATCCTACAGCTGTAGCTGTTCAAGCTATGTTTGCATAAAGCAGTAAAATGTGATGGATGGAGTCCCCGTTTGTGCTTTGACATGCTGAAACAAGCTCATCTTGTGCATGAGAATATCAATGATTTACTTGCAGTGTTACGCTCAATTTTTTGCTAACATTTTTGTAAAGTTGAAATGAAATAGCCTATTTGTCTGTTGTATATATCAGTGAGATCTTGCTAGTTGCTGGTAGAGTAATATATTTTAACCCTTCCTTTATTTTGGATCTTGTACTTGTGTTCAAGCTGTTGCATTGGTAAATATATCACTTGTTCCTAAACTGTAGGCAGTCGACACTGTTCCCAAATTTGTGGTTCCTATTTATAGTAATTTATTCAGTACACCTCTGAGTAAATTCTTCTCGTTTTCTTCTTTAAATACCTCTATTTGAAATTTAACTTTTGGAAGATGCAATTTCTGATGTCATGTTATCTTACGAAATTTAACTTTGTATTGTTTATATCTACGTAAATTTGTCTTCTAGGCTATTTATGCCTTTCGAGATGTGAATGTGTTCTGAATGTTTGCTTTCGAAGGTAATATGATTATATGACGATATTTAATGTATTTAGAAGTAAACTTAAATGGAGGTAAGCTGGACCGTTGTATATGGTCTAAATGTTAACTTTTGAAGTGCAAAACTGAGAGTTTTGGAATCTGGAAGTTGATGTCACTTATGAAACGTAAAGTAAATCTCAGTTCCTGCTAATTGAAGAATCAATGATCGATTAATATGCATGATAATGAAAAAAGTTTGACATGTCGATTAATTTTACTTTATCAGTTTACTTCATTGTTCTAAAATATTTCAAAAAAATGTTACCAAAAATATAATTTAAAGACACATCTGCAAACAAAAAACTTCCGTGTGAAACTCTAATCAAAACTCAAAAGCATGGGTACATAGCAAATGAAATAAGATTCTGCACTGTTAACAAGCCACGTAGAAAAAAGTGAAATGTGGCTTCATGCAAGTTTGACACCACACTTCTTAGCAGAGCCCATAGAATCCATTTCTGTTGGCTTCATGGTCTCATCATTTGCCACGTGTTTCTTTCCGTTTCCCTATATGTGTTTGGCTTAGCAGTACACAAACAATAAGAAAATGTTTCATCATGCATGGCACCGTCTCTATTTGTGTCACCATATAACATAAGTGATCCTCCTTTTCATGTTTGTCCTAGCTAGCTCTAGCACCTATAATATAGCTATTATAGTCTATAACAATAACAACAAATTCTTATTAAGTGAAATGGCTTTTAGGATTTCTAGATCTGATTCAGCTTTGACTTCAGAGAGGGATCAGAAGGAGAGTATTGATCAACAACACATAGATATAAGGGACAATATTAAGGACTCTACAACAGCTGGTGGTGGCATCTCAAGCGAGCTCCACTTGAAATCCCCTTCTCAAACATTGGATAAACATGTTGTTCTTCGACGTATCAAACAACGCAAGTCCTATAACAAAGCCAAAAACGCTTTTGAAGCTCTTCTAGGAGCATTGAAAACCAACCCAAACACTGCACAAGAACAGAAGTGGCTCCAACATGATGACACTTTCTCTTCTCCTTAATTAGATACACCATGCTGATGCATGCATAATACCATGATATTTGTACAACCATTTTGTGATAATTTTTGAGACAATCTTCTTTTTCTCCCTTCTTATTTCTCATAAACAATAGAGAAAAAGTAATTGAGAGAATAATAACACAATATAAGTATGAAAAAGAAGATTATTCAAAAACTCTCATAAAATGATTGTACAAATATCATTTCTCTTTTGTTTTTATGCAAACTGTGAATAGTGTGTTGTGAATAGTGTGTTTAATTATGTATGGTCCTTGACTTGAATAATGAATACAACGTGCTTCAATTTGATCAACTTTTTAATTTGTTCTCTGCCACCAAAAAATTTATGCTCAAACTAGAGTTAAATCTTAAAAAAATTAAGATAATTTTACTATATTTATTCTATGGGTTCGATTGTGGTTTTGCTTTAGATCATATCTAAATATGTTGTTGTTGCCCTGTGGTTATTTTGATTATTGATATTTGCCACATGCATCAAATTTCACATCTTCATTGATGTGAGATTTAAATTTACCGAATTTACATCAGTCACAATCCAAAAAAAAATTATTTGCATCTTTACGCACAAAAAATATACATCATTTAATTATTTTAAAAATCCACATCATTTAATTCTTTCTTATTTTACCTTTTTCCTTTTTGTGTGTCTATATAAAATGTTTAAATTTTGTGACCACATAAGACTCTATCCGTAATCGGCTCACTTACTTACTTGGTACTACATAAGTTCACAGGGAACAACCTTAAATAAACTCATGATCTTAAATTTTTACTTATAGGAGTCTATCTCATTTTTAGAGAGGGGGACTCTCATTGCTCGGAAAACACAAACACTCGAACTTAATCACAACACACTGTTGGCAAGGTCTCTAATGTTTGACGCTGGAACAGTATAGAAACTATGTCAATGCAATGATAATATAGAGAATTAGAGATTAAGTGGATAAGATACTACAATTCCACGTAAACATTTTTTGTGTGGATGTTTGGATATATGGCAGAAGACTGAGTAAACGATATAATGTGTGGACAAATAAAACAAGAAAATGACATGAAAATTGGGGTGACATTTAGCATGAGCCACCATGGTTTTGTAACGTTGATATTTTAATTAAGAAAAGAAATTACTTTTAACACCGCATTTTACTCGCACATCTCCTTTCTCCTTTTTGTTTATTTTTTAAAAATAAAAAATCTCAAATACTCTTCTCTCCCCTTTATATGTTAAAATTATTTGATATTTCTTTAAATAACTTTAGTTTAATATTTAATATATTTTTTAGTATCCATGATCGTTGAAATGATATTCCAAGATTCAATTGTTGGAGATGTAGGGGTGAGTTTTATATGTAATAAAAATGTTATTTAACTAAGTATGGACATGAGGTACTTATTTTTATTTTTTTTATTTATGGATGACATGAGGTACTTCTCTTAAACGTACACACAATATTTATGTTCCTTCGGTTAACCAAACATAAACTGTTTCGTGTTCTTATCCAAACCAAATCAGCATATCTACATCAAAATTGAATTTGGCTTAGAGATATTGGATTGGGTATGGATTTTTGTTGTTGTTCTCTCTCCAAGTTGCGTCCCACAACACTATGGCAATGATCAAATACCATCGCTGCGTGCCTTTAACTCCTCCACTTGATGTTGAAGATGATGGATGCCCTACACCAACCTATCACAAATTAGAGTATTGTTATTGTCAATATAACAAATATCTTAAAGACATTGTTTAAGAAATCTATAAAAAACTTATCTTAGAAAGAAAAGTTAAACTTATTTAAGTTATAATTACACAATTTTTTATTTTTTATGTAAAAATTACTATTTTTAATTGTTTAAAAATGTCGCATTTGTTAATGTTTTCTTTATTTTATATGTACTTTGTGACCTAATAGGGAGGCAAAAACAATTGCGGTTAGTTGTTATCCACGTACACTACATATCCAACTCCATTGATCATCTTGTGTTCTTGTCATACATTTTTTTATTATTTACTTATACTAGTTCCTTTTTATAAACATTCATCGTATATTTTATTATTTACTTATACTAGTTCCTTTTTATAACTAACGTGCCTATTTTTTACTTAAAAAAATGTGTATATTTTGTACTATAAGCTACTGTTAAATAAATTACTTTTTGTGTATAAACCTCCCTCTTCCGTCTAAAAATAAGCGTCACAGTTTGATTATATTATTCACATAATATATTTTGAACATATTTATTTTCTAATATATAAAGACAAAAGTTATTTTATATAAAATGTTGTTCTATTTATTTCAACGGATATTTTTAAAATATTAACTTTTTATACTTTTTATGTAATTTTTTTTACATATATAATTTTTTTTGAGAAACATATATAATTTTTGTTAATAGATAATTAAATATAAATATATCTATATAAAAATCATGTCCTAACATGTGTGAAAGTCAAACTGTGACACATTTATTTTACGACGGAAAGTATGTAATATTGACTTTTCGTATTTAAAGAAAATATTTTTTCTGTTACAATATTTGAAGACAAATAAATAGTATTAATCAGATTTCTCTTTAAATAATATCTATTTAGTAATTTAAATGATAGCTTATATTAAAAATGAGTCATGTTAACTTGTGTCCTAAGGGCACATGTTAAGCAATTTAAAAAGGGCAACTTTGCATTGAAAAACATAATATATTAACTTGCAAGAAGTTGAATGCACGACTTTTTGTGTGTATATTTCTTTAATAAATTTCTTAAGGGCACAGGTTAACATTTGTCTAATACAATTTGTTTAACAAAAGGTGTTTATAGTTAGTAACAGACAGACTGATGTTATTGGCTTAGTAACATCACCATCACCATCAAAAGGTTAAAAAAACACACCACCATCATGTTCCCACAATATTTTTAGTTGTAATAATCTGGCTTGGATTTTTTCGTTGTACAGTACCATTTCGTGATAATTCCTATTTGACTTTTATCGACTATCGTCCATAAATTATGTGCTTGGATATATGTATATTATCGTCTATAAATTATGTCCTTGGATATATGTATATAAAAGGATTTAAATCCTCTCAATTATAAAAATAAAAAACTTAAGAGAGCTATGTAAATCATCTCACCATTAAAATGAATTATGCTCTATCTAACAAAAAGGAATAAAAAATGTGTGTCATAGTGCATGTTGATTTTATACGTGCTTGTGATACTGTGAGTTGAGAAGTTCGTGATTGAGAAATGGTTCAAACAGGGTGACCCTTTGGTGTCATTTTTGTTCTTAATTGTGTCTTAGGGTTTGCAGCGACACTGTGTTGTTATGCAAGCAGTCAAATGAAATTCCATGTGACTCTTTCTAAAGAGGCTTTGAGCAAGTGTCTGGGTTGAAGGTCAATTTTAGGAGTTTATATGGTGGATGTTGGGGATGAATATATGGATAATGCTTCAGATATTTTCTCCTGTGTTTATATCCCCGTTTCTTTTAAAAGTTAGAGTGTTATGGTTGGTTCTAACCCAATGAGATGCGTGACTTTGACGTGGGTGGTGGAATTTATAAAATATGTTTATCTAGTTGGAAGGGGGGACATCATATATCGTGATGTGATTGTGTTGTGCGATAACCAAGAAAATGTTGGTTATTATTTTGTATTCATCCCCTTAATTTTATGATGTCTTGAATGAATGCACGTCGAAAATCATATAATGCGTGTCTATTTAGGATTTTAGGAATTTATTTAGTTTTAATTGTTATTTAGTTATTTTGAACTAGTTTTTGCTAGGGTTCGCTGGATTGTACCCGCGGTGTCTATGTTTATCGCTTCAGTTTTCGTACTTCGTTTATTTTTTGTTGTTTACCCTTTAGGGTTGGTTCTAAAAAGTGTAGTTAGTCACCGGTTGTATTGCCCCTTAAGGGTTGTTATTACACTTTGTATGTTTTGACTGAGTTAGGTTTACGTCCCCAGTCTCTTGTACTTTTGTTTTTATTTAATCTATTTTCTATTGGCTTAAAAAAAGAAAAGAAGAAGGTAATGTTTGTTATGGCTGGTTTTTTAAAACATGTCAAGTATTTGGTTTGAAGTTGTGAGAAGACGCAACACTGGGAAGGAGTCTGGAACTGCAACACTGGAAAAGCTTGTAAATAAAGTTTGATGAGTTGTCACTCATGATTGCAAGTATGAGAAAGACAAGGAATATGTTGATAGTGGTTGAACTTGTACTATAAAAGGACTACCACATTGTTGTGTCCAGGGTCCAAAATTTGTTGTTTGATTGGAGCGGCCATGTTTCCGCTAGGGTCAACAACCACATAGTTCTCTTACCATATCATCCATTCCCTTGAGCATGAGTGCTAGTTCTTAGAGAGTTGGAGTTTAGGATTATGTGAGTAATGCAAAGAGCTCATTCCTCTCCTTCAAGGATTATAATACTCTTTTAACTCCAAACTCTTCTATCAATATAGTTATTTTGTTTTCATTCATCTCTTTTCTATTTTATATTTTTGTGGTTATGCTCGTCATGAGCTAAACCCCTTTAGTGGTTGAGACATGACGAGGTTATGGTTATGTTTGCATAAGTTTTGAATGTTGCATCTTCGAGCTTCTTTTAAACAAACTATTTTCATGCTAATCTTTAAAAGTTAAACTTGATCACTTTTACATGTATTACCAAATTCTCTAAGATTGGAAGAAGGTGAGAATGAAACTACTTTTTATAATGAGTTACGTCTTTAGTCTTGAAAAAGATAAAGACATTTGAAAGACTGTTTGATTTGACTATAGATTTATAGTGTAGAGTTTGAAGGTCTAGTTACCGAGACCTGGCCTAAATATGTGCATGGTAAGCGATGTGCAAATAGTGTACCATAGAAGGGGCAGTCGCCACACATTTACCATGCTGGTTGAGTTTGAAAACCCCTAAGGTCACTTGGTCTCCAGGAAGTTGTATAAAGTTGAATCTCTCTATATCTTTGTAAACCCATGTCATAATTGACTCATTGTTCTAAACCACACTTTGTAATTTGAGATATTCTAAGTGAATTTGCTTCCAACTTTCATTGTTTTTAGCTTTATCTTTCTTGTTCTGACATTGCATGATTTATTTTATTCTTACACAAACAAGTTTACAAACTGAAAAGCTACAGAAAGCTACATCGCCTCAGTCTATGTGGGTTCAATATTTTTATATTATTACTTGAGACAATATATACTTGAAGTAGTAAGATCTTGAAAATACTTAGTGTTTACAGAGCTACCATTCTGATTACAAATTTAGGGTCTCATTTTTGCTATTATATCTCCTTTTATTTTTAAAATTCCCATATATATATATACACACAATCTGAAAAGGATTCAAATGAGGGTTCTTTGGCATGGAGGAATAAACTATGAAAATATTTCTTGGGTAACTCAGGATAAAGTGGGTATTCCTAAAAGGGGTTAAGAGTTAAGGATATGGAATGGTTTAATATTTCCCTTATATGTAAATGGAAGTGGATATGTATGGGTGATAAGGATGTTATGGTATGACTTCTTATTGTTATAATGATTTAGCTTGAAGCAATTTTAGTATTGGTTTGAAGCAATTTTAGTATTGGTGAAAGGGTATGTTTGTAGAAAGTGTCGATTTAATGGCAAGATTTGACTGTCATAAGGGTGGTGGGTGTAACGCCCCAATTTATTATTTAATTATTTTTGGTTGAGTTTAGAGTCTTTTATATGACTTATGTGATTTATGTTGATTTATGACATGTTGAGGTGTTTTAATATTTTATTAAGTGGCTTTATATTTTTTTTAGTAGAATATGTTGGATATTTAGAATAGATATATTTGAGGGGCTGGTTTGGATTTAATTAGAAAATACGTTGATTTAGTTAGAAAATACGTGGTTTGGATTTAGTTAGAAAATACGTTGATTTAGTTAGAAAATACGTGGTTTGGATTTAGTTAGAAAATGCGTTGATTTAGTTAGAAAATATGTGGATGTAGTTAGAAAATACGTGGATTTAGTTGGAAAATATGTTGAGGGTGTGAGATATAAAAGGTAAGAGCCAGACACAAATTAGGTTAGAAGCTTTTGGGAGAACCAAGAGAAGAGGAGAACCTAGAGAAGAGGAGAACCAAGAGAAGAGAAGAATTCGTAGAACCTTGCAATCATCTAACCTAAGGGAAATGTGAGACTAATATTCTCTAATCTTAGGTTATATAATTCTGAAACTGAAATTAACATGTAGTTTTGTTGTTGTTGGTGAGTTTGAGAATTAGGGTTTGAAATTAGAATTGATTGTAGAACATGTAGAATTTGGTTGTTAAGATTGTAGAAAGTCCATAGAATTCATGTATAAATGATGTTCAGGTTGTAGAATGATCATAGGTTGAGTTCCCTATCAAATTTGGGGTTTGGGTAGATGAAATTTGGGTTTTTCGTGTGGAATGTCGATGTTTAAGCGTTTTTGCCAAGAAGTGGTTATGTGAGGTTTTGGAAAACGATTTTTGGGGATGGTTGAAACTTGAATTTTTCTATATATTATGATAGAGCTATGTGTCAGGAGCGTGTAGGCGAAAACAGCATCAAAATCGGATTAACGGTTTGAGTTTTATGTGCGAAACGGTGAAAACAGAAAAACAAAGAAAAAGCTGTGCTGTCGGGACTTCGGTTTCACGTGTTTTTTGTGCTTTTTAACCCATTTCCATTTTAAATTGACCTTTGGTGTAAACATGAAAATTTTAGATAATTTTGTTAGCTTTTCAATGGCTTTGGTTTTCCGTGAAAATGATTTTTGGTTTTTGAGTTATGATGAAAATACTCCAAGGAGGTCTTAGTGAAATTTTATGAAAATCCCGCATAACTATTTCTAAGTCAACCCAAAACTTATGGATTGTCTCCAAACTT
>Ga0228711_1012631_pt1 | contig 10263 bp, 4 predicted proteins | sample MedpolnodulmetaG_2_FD_177996 | JGI IMG/M metagenome (GOLD analysis project Ga0228711, IMG submission 177996) | Root nodule microbial communities from Medicago polymorpha collected in Santa Monica, California, United States - brown nodules | ecosystem: Host-associated > Plants > Roots > Nodule...
CTTGTCTTTAGAAAGTAGGTCGAATATAAAGTTTAGGTTTAGGGTTTGTTTGTGAAGGGTTTGTTATTATGATGAACCAATAATCCCAAGACGCTTTTTATTATTATTCTTTTTAACCATTAAAAACTCAATCTTTACAACTAAACTTTCCTCTAATCATCCTCTAAAAGTTAATTAAATTGAACAACTCCCTGTTGGAACGATACTCTCTTTTTACTACTTTGGTAGAACCGTACACTTTCGATTTTACTCATCATTGCTCATGTGTCTCAATATAATTTTATGATGTGAATTCTCACCTATTTGCTGTTGTTTGTATATTTTTGGCGTTTGTACTCTTGGGGCATAAATACACAAGAAGAGGAGATTTAACTTTACAGGATGCTTAGAAGGTGGCGACGGGAATATACCTTAGTAGCTATTTATCTACATCATTACGTAATGGAATAAATGCATGCTCTGATCTGTAACACTAGGGTTGGGGTTAAACGTTGAATGTCTTTATTTTATATCGTTACAATACCATGACTTATGTTATTTTTCACAAATGTTGATGAAGAATTTGATATTTTGAAATTATGAAGTTTTATCGAAGTATTTTCTGTTGTTGAATACGATGCACTATTTATTTATGGGTCTTGCTAACCATTGCCCTGAGGGCAATGGTTAAGGAAGCCAAAAGTAGCATGTTTGTATTGGTTTCAACAACATTTTGACTTTTAAAAAGTTAAATTTATCACTTTTCACCATTTTCCATTACTATATTTCTATTTTTATCCCCTAATCCAATGCCCCAAGGGCAATGGTTAGCATTCTCCTTTATTTATTAGTGACAGATGAATGATGATGTGTAACATCCTTATTATTAAATAAAAATACCGTCGGGATTTAGGGTGTTACGACTCTTATTGTTCTATGCTTTTTTCGGACCAGGTGTGTTGGTCTATATGCGCTAGAGGGGATGGGAATAGCGTTTTGGAAAATTCAAAAGAGTTTAGCGAAAGCGTGATTAGAAAAACGTATGACTTTTAAGATTCGTGCACACTAAGGATAATAAAAATGAAGATAATGAATTAAGCACTAAGATTCACTATTGAATTGAGATGTTCAAACTTAAAATCTTAATAGACGCAATCAAATATCAATAATAAACAACACAATTTTCAAAACTAGACAAGCTCAAACCAAAACTTATTGCAATAAAACAAACAAACACTGAGGACCACATTGTATATGAATTAATGATTTGAAACCTAATTGAAGTTAGATTGTGATGAAATTGAATTTGAAAAGAATCTTAATTCAATGAATTAAGATTAGGTTAAGTCTTAAAAGGATCCCAATTAAATCAACCTGCTACAAACATTAAAATTCATTTACAACATATAAAGTAAAGTTAAATAGGAAAGGGAAGAGAAGAACACTAGAATTTTTATAGTAGTTCCCCCTTTTGTCCTCGCTTTGAGGTAAGTCTACTCTTCTTGATAAAATATGTCTCTATCTAGGACAAAGTATTCCCTCAATTACCCTAATCTTCAATCCTAAGCAACCAAAACCCCCAATCTTCAAGTAACCTTTGAAATTGGTGTTTCTCCAAGTCAGCGAAATTCAAACTCCCATGCAATCCTTAAGAAATCTCGATTCTCTAGGCTAGGAGAACTTTGCATACGAATGACAACTTGCAGAAATTCTTTAATGTCTAAATCAATATTTTTGGGTTATCACTTGTATTATAACACTTTAGAGAGAGAAACAAATAGTGGATGGCGTGAGCAATGACATATAAGGCCTAGGGAGCTAGGACTAGAGCTTATTCATGCTTCTCCAACATCAATATACCTTTTTTTGTTAGTTAATGTCTCCATGGGTAACTAAACTATCTTTTGTGTTGGGAATAGATGTAAATATTAAGGATTTTATGTAGTACTTTTAATTTGGATGGTTGTAAAAGATTTATGCATTCAATGTAATATTTGGTTTAAATATATTCTAAAGGATCTTGTTAACGCCATGTATAGGTGCTAATACTCTAGAAATGATGATTATGTCTATATTCATGTATTATTATCTGTTCATATTCCATTGAAACAATCGACTAATTTATGGTTGAGCATCAGAAGTTAGTTGGTTCAATGGATCTCACGCTGTCAACAAAGAGAAGAGGCATATGCTGAGGGATAGGTTGGTTATATCTTAAGCATAAAATTATACAATTGATTAATAGGAACCAATAAGTGAAAAGCTATCGAAATCTAATCCCAACATAATTCTCCCTAACTTGCTGTATTTTACTTACGATCTTGATTCAAAAACAACTTTTACAAACTTAATTTAGAATTCTTGTGAATTTGAGGAAAATCAAAACTGATTATGGTCTATGTGGTTTGATAGAAGTTATTTTTGATAAAACCAACATAATACTTACTGTTGTACGAGGATAGGTAACACCCTCTTAATCAAGAATCAACTCCCATATTTCACAAATATGCCACTTTTAATCAAGAAGTCAAGGATCTTCACAACCTTGACTAGGTTGCTTTCATTGCCCACACCCTTTGTTAAGGAAATCGTTAAGCTGACTTCCTAGCTAAGTTTGGTGCTAATTCTAATTTGAAGTTCTTTGTTCACACATCTCCTCATTTAGGCTTATCAGACCTCCTCCGTGTAGATTTGTGGGAACTTGGTTTTGTATGTTATAGTCTTTTTTTTGTTTTTGTTTTTCGTTTGGTTCTCTTGGCTTTGTAACAAAAAACAATCATGAAATGAAATTTTAAAGTCATGGTCTTGTCAGTTGACTTTCCTTGTTGATATGCAGTAGAGATCATATTCATTTCGTATAATATATGTGGATATCTAGATTACTATTGTTTTATGTATAAATATCTAATTAATATCTTCCATTTCGAAAATGCATGCATTTATATCCTTCATACACTATGATAATATATTAACAAGGCTCTTTATTCATTTTAATAAATGTAAAGAATCCTAACTCATCAATATGATAATTCTTCAAAAACATTATATAGTATTGTTTAAATGATAACAAATATACATTCTTGTCTTAACTTTTATAAATTATAAATATAGTAAAAATTTAAATTGCATACATCATATTGCAACGTTATTTAATGAGCATAGTAAATTATTTGCAGGAACTTCTGACATAAAAGTCCAAGTTTAATCATTTTTAATATTTTACTAAATACATACTAAATATAGAAGTAGAATAATTAAGGAATTTACATAATCGTATATTGCATTTATTTATTAAAGTAGTTTTTTTGGTTACATTTACTAAAGTAGTTTAATATAACTCTGTTATGATGTTGTTTAAATGATATTATTTAAGTGAAAACAAAGGTAAGAATACATGTGAATAATATCATAATACAATTTTGATGTTGTCATGAAAACTAAAAGGTCATGGAAACATAAATCATGTTTTGAAGTAAAATGTTAAAGTTCTTACATTATTATGTAAAAATAAAACCTTATGCTTATAGTTGACATAGTTATTGTTACACATAATAGTCACACTTTTGTGTGCCGACAAACATCACTCATTTTTTTTCCTGAGGAGACAACACAAATTTGCAATGCACTTCAAAACACGAGGTAAAGGCACCTTTGGACAATCATCATCAGAAACACATCCAAGGATAACTGCAAGGTCATATAAGAAAAATGAATGTTACTTCAAGGTGATATAATATTGTTTATAAGATATATATAAAATTTATAACTTGTTTGAAAAATGACAAACCCATATTTGCTTCAACAAGAAATATGAAAATAGAGAAGATCAAAGCATAAACAAACATGAGAATGTGAACCATATTTTTTTTCAATTGTATGTAATAAACACAATTTCTTCGATGCTTTATAAAGAAATTTTCATGCTTTGTTAACTTAGTTAAATAGTTTTTAGTATTTAAAGGAGTGTTGGGTTGGTCAAGTGGTTTGAGCTAAAGGATAAGAAGTTGGAGGCCCTTGGTTCAAACCCATACAAATGAGAAAAAAAATAATCTAGCCATTAATTACTAACATTTGCCATTTAATAATTTTTTTTTTAGCATTTAGAATTTGCAACACTCAATTCATATAATTGAAATCAATATTTTTTTATACAGCGAAATCAATGTTTTTAATAAATATGTCGTGTATAAATCCTTGTGAACATAGATCAGTTGGCAAGGACATTGCATTATATATGTAGAGGTTGGGGTTCGAACCCCATACTTCCCACTTGTTCACCATAAAAGGTTGGAATTCTAGCCACTAGGCGACTTGACTAAAAATTGTCATGTTTAACACCTTATGTCACTAGATTTATCACTTAATATTAATAAAGCTTTCAGATAAAACTCTTGATTATCATCTAAGTTCAATATTCATATATTAAACTTCATTACATTTATTTATTTATCTTTTAACCTTTCGTAATATATCGGGGTTAAGTCCTAAATGAGAAATAATAACAATGAATATTGAAGAAAATTAGTTGTATAAATAAGACATTGAAAAAGGGACAACATATCTAGTTATAAATTAAAAGTATTGTATGATAATAATTTTTTCGAAAATATAAAATTATATCAAAGTTTTTGTTAATAAGAAAAAATGGAATATATTAAATAACAGAGCTGCACACTGGCACAAGAAGTTCTAGGAGAGAACTCATAAAAATTACATGAGTTATAGACAACCAAGAAGGGGCCAAAGCCACTAATAGCTTAATACAACAGACTTAGTTATGAATCATGGTAAAACACTAAATGGGATGGGTCCACTACTGATGAAAATCAAATGCTAAATTACTAATACTTACTTGTAACCTCATGATAGAAGAGAGATTCACGCTATCCACCAGTTGTTGTAATGATTGATATTTATGTCATAATGTACTGCTATTCCTATCCTTCCAAATAGTTCTAATAGTAGATAACCAAATCACATTAAGAGCAACACATTAATTTTTATCGTCGCCCACTAAATAAGTAAAATGGTGGAAATGATCCAAAACTAGTAAGCTTTCAGCCGCTTGTATACCAAGCCACTTATGAATATGCCTCCAAATGCTCCCACAACCTACAAACATATGATCTACTCTTTCAGGTTGACCATAATCACTCACCCACTGACATGATGTACACAAAATGATTCCTTAATGTATCATATTATCTTTTGCAGGAAGCTGATTTAGCTATAACCTCAATGCCAATAACGAAACCTTGAAAGGTGCCTCTTTTTTCACACTGTGTGATAATATTGTCATATCTTGTCTTGCAACACATAATGGAACAAATGATAATCCACTCAAACTGTTGGAACAAAATGAAGGTGTAGAAAAACACAAGACGGGGGGTTGAATTGTGTTAGCTTTTTCTTCGTTTCTCCTACTGATGTCACAGTTCAGAAGCAACTGACTATTAACTTCTGAAGTAGTAATCAGAGGCTTAATGTGCAGCGGATAAAAACAGAGTAAGAGAGAGAGAAGAAGGACACAAAGCAATTATACAGGTTCCTTCCACAAACCGGTAGTAGTCATGTCCCCCTTGCACTTCCAAGGAGATTTCACTAACAACGTAATCTCAAATTACAAGTACTCAAGCACACAAGCAAGAGATTTCCAATGCTCAAGCACACAAGCAAGAGACTTTCCTATGCTCCAGTACAACTACAAGAGACCTACAAATGCTCAAGCACACAAGCAAGAGACTTACAAACAAATAAATTTACACAAAAAATTGTTTGAGTTTGAACACTTGATATACAATCAGTGGTGTTCCCAATACAAATCAATTACCGACTCTTTAGACTCTTGAGACTATAGAATTTCTAAAATGTGGACTTTGCTAAGAAATTCTAAGTAACTTTGAAATGCAAACAAAATAGAGTATGAACTTTGAGATGTTTAGAGAGTCTATCTTTTGAATGCGTGTGTATTGCTTTCTTGTCTGTATGTTGTATATTTCTCTATTCAGTCTGTTCAACTAGAAAACTTTCACTCCTTTATATAGTGGTGTGAAAGAGACGTTGGAGAATAGCTAGCACGCATGCATAAAAGAGTCGTTTGAAGCTTGTTGATCACCAATGATCTTTTGCCTGATATGGTTATTGTCCTATGAAGGATCAATTTCAAATCCATTCCTTGTATGAGGGAACATTTCTGCAGGCAGAGCTGTTATCCTTGTCTTGTTGGAAAGCACGACCAAAGTAGTGGATAAGGTGGTTGTACAATTCGTACTACTGTCCTTTTTCAACGCTCTTGAATGAGTAAGCATCCAAGGCTTTCAAAATTCATTTCAAGGCCGTTGTTACACCTCTTTATGTCTTGAGCAACTCTTAAACAAGATAAAAAGAGATTCCAGCTTTTAAAGCTTTAAGTTCTTCAGCTCCTGACGAACTTCAGCTTCTGGTGATCTTGGACAAGAAAGATGATCATAAGGGATGCTTCAACTACAAGAGACTTAATCACTTTATAGCTAATTATCCAAAGTTACAAAAGGATAAGTCAAAGAAAAAAGCTGTACGAAAGAAAGTTTCAAGAGTAAGTTCAAGAAAAATCTTATTGGCAACATGGAATGAGCTTGACAAAAAGTCAGAATCTGACAAAGATAAGAAGCTAATCTGGCTCTGATGAGGTATTTACTAAACTGACTCATGAAGAGCTTGTGGATGATGTCAAAGAACTTGTTAGCCGTTATTTAGATAAATCAAAAACTTTAAATTTTTTTGCAAAAAAGGTTTGATTTGTTGAGAGAAATCCAAGTTTATGTAATATCAGACTAGACATCTCTTGATAAATAATGGAAATATTTCAATGAGAAATGAAATTTTTGAAAAAGGTTAGCTTTCATATATTCAGAAGAAAGCTGATAGACCTCTGAACAAATATGGTAATGCTTTTGAGGAGTTTATTATTGATGGTATTGGAAAAATCAAGCTAGCTTCAATGATTTATGGTGTCAACAGAAACAAGGGAGAAGGAATTTTTTTATCAGAATAAAAACCTCTTAAGAGGATGTAGACTCCATAGAAATCAAAGAGTGTACAATTATGAAACTAATACAGTTGAAGAATCAATACATATCAAATTTGATGACAAAGAGCCTGGCAATAAAATGTCAGAGCTAGTTGAAATCTTTGCAGAGATACAGATCACTGAAGATGGTATAAAACCTGAACAACCCTCAGAACTTGTTGTTGCCTCTGATGGTTCAGAAGCTGGAGTTACCTCAGAAGCTCACCCAGATAATTGTTCAGGAGAAGCTACTTTATCCAAAAGGACATTCAAATAAAAGTCTTCATATCTAGTAGAGCCAATCATTAGAAACATAGATAATCATCTGAAGACAAGATAAGCCTTCATAAATGAATCCATGCTGCGACTACTTTCACTAATTGAGCCTACCTCTGTAGATGATGTACTGTCATATGATGGATGGATTGTAGCCATGCAAGAAGAACTGAATTAGTTCGAAAGATATGATGTATTGAACTTAGTGGCTAGGCCACCTTAGAAGAACATTATTGCAAAAAAATGGGTGTTCAGAAACAAGCATAATGAGCAGGGTGAAGTGGTAAGAAACAAAGCTAGACTTATAGCTCAAGGCTACATTCAGCATGAAGGTATTGATTACACTGAAACTTTTGCACTTGTTGCTAAGTTAGAAGAAATTAGATAACTTATGTCATATGTTGTTAATCAAGGTATCATGCTATATAAAATGGATGTTAAGAGTGCATTTCTAAATGGTGTCATTTCTGAAGATGTGTATGTCAAACAACAAACTGGGTTTGAAGATTTAAAACACCCAGAGTATGCTTTCAAACTTAAAAAGTCACTCTATGATACTTTTTTGGTTGGTGAGAAGAGTTCGGCAAACATAAGCGCTTTGAAAGTGGTTTTGATTCTTTTTGAAGTTTCCGGGTTGATGGTGAATTTTCACAAAAGTATGCTTTTAGGCATAAATATTTTTTATTCTTGGTTGCATGAGGTGGATTTTGTGTTGAATTGTAAGCATAGTCGTGTCTCGTTTCTTTATTTCGGGCTGCCAATTTGTGGGGATCCTAGAAAGTTTAGATTTTGGTATTCATTGTTGGATCGGATTAAAAAAAGGTTGTCGGGGTGGAAAAGTAGAAATTTGTCTAAGGTAGGCTGTTTGATACTTCTTAAGTTTATATTGTCCTATGTCGGTGTACTTTCTTCTTCAAGGCCCCCTCATGTATCATTTCTTTCCTTGAATCTATTTTTAATTTTTTTTTTGCAGGGGGTAAGGATTTTAGGAAAATATCGTGGATTGCATGGGATACTTTGTGAGGGTCAAGTTGATCGAAGGTGGGTGATGGGAATTCTACTATATTTTGGATAGATCCCTTGTTGGATGGGCGACCTTTGATGGTTAGGTTTAACATATTATATGTGTTGTATGATAATAAGTTAGTGTTAGTAGAAGATATGTTTACTATGGGGTGGGGGATGAATGGTGAGGCATGGAAGTGGCGTAGGTGACTATTTGCTTTAGAGGAAGAGTTTGTTAGGGAGTGTGTTGAGCGGCTAACTTCGGCGATTTTGCAAGTTGGATCAATAGATCAATGGGTTTGGCATTTACATTCTTCTGTGTGTTATTCTATTAATAGTGCTTATGATAAATTGACATAAATGGACATCAATGATCATCAGGATGCTTACAATTTTGTTTGGCTAAAGGAAGTCCCTCTTAAGGTTTTCTATTTTTTCTTGGAGGTTAATCCTTAATAGAGTGCCAATAAGGGATAATTTATGGAAGAGGCGTATTTTAGCAGCTAATGAGTAGGGTTCTACGACAAATTGCGGCAATAATGAAGATGTTCATAACCTATTTGTTAATTGTGAATTTTTTGACAGAATTTGGTATTTTATTTCTAATTGGCTCAGTTTCACTACGATTTTCAATGGTAATATCGCGAATCATATTACTCAGTTTGGTAGCTGTTAGTCTGTAATTTCGATAGGCTCAATTAATGCGGTCAACATGTGTTGACTTTTGTTCTTTTAGGAATTAAAGTCATTATCCTCAGCATGGAGTCTTGGACAAGTATGGACTTAGCATTTGGAAGGGGGTTAAAAGCCTTGAAGTTCAACTAGACGTGAGTCGGGACCTAAATTGGTCGAAGCCAAGCAGTTGTTGTCGAAGAAGAAGGAATTCAAATTCAAAAGCATCGGTTTCCTTAGTGAAGGCGTGGGGGACAAGCGGTTTTCGATGGAAGAAGTGTTGTTCGTGGTAGTTAGCTTTTTCCAGTTGTTTTTGCTATGTATAAATAGTAGTTTTTCATATTAAAAATAGGTCGCAAATCATTTATAGAAATTCTAGCACTCAAAGTACTAGCGTCTAGAGAAAAGAGTCATACATAATGTATGTAATCTGATTTGTCAAACCACCTTTACATTAATGTAATGCAATTTACCTTTTCTTTAAGTTTTTGCGTTTTAAACTTTTAGTTCTTTTAGTTTTACTTGCATTTACTGCGTTTTTTCCCTGTCGAGAGACAATCCCTTTCTTACCAAAACTCCATCTCGTTCATTAAGCAACCTATTAACTTGGTGAACACTCATACATTTTCTGAAAAAAGATTGCACAACATGGCTTAGTATTTTTAGTTTGGTCCCATTTGTAATAAGCAAAGCTAGACTCGTCTTTTACCAAAAACACTGGTAAACAGTAGCTTAGTTTTTTTTTTGTTATTTGCATATTATATGTTATTTGGTTCTCTATTGCTTGGATTATTTGGGAATAGCGTAACATACGTATTTTTGAGCAAAAGGAGGAAAACTTGCAGGTCTTATGTGGAAATGTGAAGTTTCAGTCATATTGGTGGTTTAAATCAAAATACGTTCTCTTCGATTTTGATTACTGATTATGAAGGCTAGATCCTATTTTATGTTTAAAATCAGTTACCTAGCTAGTTTTGCTTTTGCATGCTTTGAACTTTTGTTCTACTCTTTTTCCTTGACATGCTTTCTTCAATACACCTTGTGTTCAAGCGGTCTGTTTTGGTTTGTTAATTAATATATTGATGCGCTTTTGGCCTTTTCAAAAAATCAAAACATATAACTATAGGAAGGAAAATGCTGAATGGTACGGGAAGGCGTCCAACGAAATTTCACGGAGCAATAAAAATTGATTATTTTATTCTTTATACGCCTTTGTTTAAGCAGATTTCAACAACCATTTGACTTCTTAGCACATATTCTACCTGTATTGTGGCTACACCCTA
>Ga0228711_1012634_pt1 | contig 10261 bp, 2 predicted proteins | sample MedpolnodulmetaG_2_FD_177996 | JGI IMG/M metagenome (GOLD analysis project Ga0228711, IMG submission 177996) | Root nodule microbial communities from Medicago polymorpha collected in Santa Monica, California, United States - brown nodules | ecosystem: Host-associated > Plants > Roots > Nodule...
ATATAAGAAAAGTGATTAATGTGAAAACGCGGAATTTAACTTTTTGTGATTATCAGAGAAAGAAATGCTTCTTCCATAGCAATAGGCTAATGAGAGAGAAAAATGATGAGAATGAATGAGATTCTTTCGTGTTCTAATTATTTTCAATCTTCTTTTCAGATTTTCCCATATTATTAATTAATACACCCATTCCATAATAATATAAGTATGACAACATTATTTACTTATCATTTGGTCAAAATAAACTAAAAAGGACATCATTATGTCTCATATTTAATCTCATGTTTAATCAAGTAATTGGTCTTACTTAATAAACTTCACTTTAAGTACAAAATATGAGTTGAGTTCCTCTCTCATTCCTATAATAAATCGTAAAGTCTATTAGTATTGTTTTGGTAAATAAAATATTCAATTAATGACACATATTATAGAAATGTGTACAATATTTACTACAATAATGAACATTGATATTTATTGTAGGAAATAGAGAGGATCTCAACTCGCAGAATATGGACCAAGAATTTCAATTCTTTTAAAAGATTGATATGGAATCATTAGATATGTTAAAAATATCTAGTGTGTGAGAGCCACCTCAACTAACAGAGAATCAAAGAAGAAGTTAACGTGATCATAAAACATAGCTTGGAGAGTTATGAATGTCCATTTATTTATTAACACACATGGAAATGATAAATTCCATAAGTGAGTCTAGTACCTATGATAAGCTACTAGGAAGAATTCAAATCAGGAAGAATTCTCATCAACCAGAAGGAGTGGGAAAGAACAATTGAAGGTAAGGCGAAGTTCACCTCCTAATCTAAAAAATAAATGTTGAATTGGTCTCAAACAATGGTAGGAAGTCAAAAAAAATTAGAAGAAAGATAATCAAGTTAAAGAAGTTGTCCAAGGTTAAGATTGTAAGAACCAAGTTGGTTTGAAGAACAATAACCCTTAATTTATTTAATGAAAACAAAGTGCATGAGAACAATTTTCTTGTTCCAACATGTGCTTAAGTGTGCAGATAAAAAGGTCAAAGTCGTGCCTCATGTGAAAAAGAACATCGAGACCAAATTACAAGTCGTTCATATGGTATTGAGTCTCATGTCAAAGTCGAAAACAGTGAATGTTCCTGAGACACGTGACTCTAGTTCCGAAGAGAGCCATCATCTTGCCACCCTCATCGGTTTTAGACAAACATGTCCTCTGACTACGTGGCACAATATTTAACATTATTGATTGTTTAATAGCTCGTATGTTTACTCAACAAAAGTAATGATAGTAAAAAGAACGAACTTGAAGAAGATCTTTTTATAATTATATAAGTGTCCAAAGTAGGAGGTCATAGTCGTCTAAGTAGTGGCGACGATTATGGAAAGTGTACAAGCAACAGAAGAATTTTGATTGCTACCTACAACGACTTGGTCACCCTATAGTATCATCTCCTAAAAGATAAAGACCACACTAAACCTAAAAGATAAACCTAGCCTAGAAAATAGGAACTAACCCTAATTTCTAAGATCTAACCTAAAACTAAAAACGAAAATTAAACTAACCCTAATAAAAAAATTGAAAATTTTAAAAAAAAAAATCAATAAAATTAAAACAGAAAAAGAAATACTTACCTAAACTTAACCTAATTATTCGCAAAAATAAAATTCTGCTGATTACCTTGTCGAAAAATCAAATCAACAATTCCCGGTAACGACGCCAAAAACTTGATGTATAATTTAGGCAAGTGCACCAAATCGTATTAAGTAATAAAGTAGAAACCTGTTGAGGTTCATAATACAGGGTGTAACGAATTGATATGGTGTGATCAAGAATTTATAGTGCTAGTCAGAAGTTTCTGTTAGCAGGATATTATAGTGGACAATCTCACACAAACTGTGGGGACTGGAAGCAGCCAGATTTGGTGAACCAGGATAACTCTCCTGTTTTATCCTCTCTTCCCTTCTCTTGTCATTTATTTTTCACTATACATCCAGAGTGCTCTGGTCCTTAACTAATCTTTAATATTAACTTGCTATTTAATTTAATCATTCTCCAAAATAATCTGGTCCTTATTAATTAAATTAATCCGGAATGCTCTGGTCCTAATTCAATCTTTTAATATTACCTTGCAATTAACTTTAATCACTCTCCCGAACAATTTGGTCCTAATTAATAACTAAATTAATCCAGAGTTCTCTAGTCCCATATTTATCAGTAATATTATTTTATTATTCTGCTTATTAATATAATCACTCTCCATAATATTTTGGTCTTTATTTAAATAGTTTTATAACTTCATTAATCTAAAGCTATTTAAAACTAATAAAATAATTGTGTACTATAAATTGTTTTAACTAACCATTACCAAGAAGTTTATTCTTGAGTATATAAACTGATTTAAACATTTCATGATTAAAATTAAAAAGGGTCACAATTCAAACCCCATTTTCTTGCGACTGTTATTGCTACTTCAAAAAGATCATATGTTATTCCATCATCCCTATGATTATTTCGTAGGATGAAAAGGGGGCACCACCATGTGTCATATTCTTACGCGCATTGAGTTTTTTCTTACTCCAAAATTTATGTTGAGGTTGAGGGAAATGTAGCCTTTCATATTTGCTTGTTTACCTAAGAACCTTGCTAGACTACCCATGTAAAGCTAGAGCTACTCCAAGGTTAGTTGCAGATCTTCGAAATGCCTCTCACTAAAGAATGAATGTTTAACTCCCAAGATCATTCAACACCTTTTTCACGTCTCACTTGAAAAATTTAACCTCAATTTCCAACGGATCATCCTTATGAGGGGTGATTTCCTCTCTATATTTCACAAAGAATGTGATGTGAGGCTACTTCAGTATCGAGAGCTTGATTCTCCCCTCTCGAGAACCCTTATGAGATGGTGTTTAGAGTGTTCCTAACTAGAGAATCATCTTTTCCATTATGGTGCTCTCGATTGTCCCTTCTAGGAGAAGGGGAAAATATTCGCAACTCATGTGCATCTCTAGCCGAACTTCTTTAATGTGATCCTTTACTCGAAGGTAAAAACACCATTGATCCCTCTTCGAGCCCATCATTCCCCTTGGTCATGGAGGTGCACTCAACAATCTTGTGTACACGACCTCCCTTAAGAACTTGAAAGCTTTTGACACCAAAATGAGTAGTAAGAAAATCATTAAGCCTCTTGTCTCTTGGGCAGGATTTCGATTTCTTGAGTTGAAGATTGTCTCGACACCTTTGCAAATAGGTCACCCTTCATTCTTGAATCCTTTATTTTGCATCTTGAATTCACTTCCCAACATTTATTTCCTCTCCCTAGATGTAGCATTCTACTCGCCTCATGATCTCTTGTATACACGGCGATTGTTTCTTTGCTAAGGACTCGTTGAAGGTCCCAACTTTCAACCCATTTTAAAACGCTCTAACAAAATCTTTTGAAGTCGGTTACAACCTGGATTGTGACCTCATTGAAGCATGAAAGGCACTTGAGTCAAAGTGACTGTGACGAACGATAAAGATTTGGCTAAAAAATTTCAATGACCTTTTCAAAAGGAAAAGGTGAAAAATCGATGGAAATTTATGAAGAAAAAAAAATTTCTCAAGTGTTGCGCTACTTTCAAATACTTAAGTGGATTTGCTTGGAATTCAAGCACAAAACATTGAGATGCTTAAGCTGAAGTTTAGAAGAAATTATTGGAGGTATGTTCTAAAATATTGTGATTGAATTTGCTAAGTTAATTAACTAATGTGTGCATATTTCTTATTCGTATATTTTATATTGTTGTTTTGTTCATGATGATCAAGTTTCCAATCACCGATAGTAATAATAGTGTTGTTGCTTCTGGCTCTTTGGATGTGACGGGAACAACAATAAAAAACACTGCAAATGTTTCTTAAAAACAATCTTTAAATATGTTGAATAAAGTGTGTTTCAAAAATATAGAGCCAGTTTGTTATAGCCTTTTTAAGAAGAAAAAAAATCACTTATTTTAAAAAATAATCATTCTTATGAGTTTTGCATCCGTTTGTTACAACTTTTAAAAAATATCAAATCTAAAAACAACTTCAAATGAGAAGCTGTTAAGAGCAGCTTCTAAAAAATAGATTTTTTTAGAGGAGAGAGAAAATATTGTTTAAAAGATTGAACTAATTTTGTAACAAAAAATCTCTTTTATATAGTTGTATCCAAACAAACTAGATTATTTGTTTAAAATAACTGTTTTTTATTTCGGTAAACAAACGCAAAATAGATTCTGATTTTTATTAAAATCTCTAAAATATAATCTCTAAATTATTCTATGTCAAAAGCACTTTTATTTTAATCCGTAACAAACGGGCCCATAAATGATAATATTTTAGTATAATTTTAATAAAATGGGTAAAAATGTCATTTAATCCATGCTAACCTTTCATGTCCCTTTCTTTTCGCTATCTATGTCCTCCAAATAAGATGAGAGTAAATCCTCCCTTCCTCCTCCATTTCCTCCCCTTGTCCTCCCTTCCCCTTCAAACTCCCAAACACACCCTAAAAGAATGAGATCTAAAATAGACTGAAACAAAATTATCAAACTCCCATGACATGACAGGGCGATTCTAAAGGATATCTTTTTACCTCGGGCAAAACTTTACCAAGAAAAGATAAAAGTAGATTTCAACTTTTGAAGGAAAAGCATTTTGAGAAAGGGGGTATTGTAAGAATATAATTTCAGAAGTATGTTATGATATGTTGTAAGGCAGAGTTAGTAATACTATGCTCACAAGTCCTAACTCAGCTGATAAAATGCCAAAATTGTTTCGTCGGACGTCGTGATCGAGGTTCGAACTCCAACTCCTTCACTTATCCCTAAAAAAAAAAAACTCCTTCACATATGTGTATGAGTTATGTTTATCTACTAATTAAATTATGTCAATTGTTATGCCCTTGAAATGGATGCTTTCCATTATTCATTAGGGAGCATTATTGGTTCCTATTTTGGGTGATTAGTCCTCCATAGTTGAAGTGACTATCATAAGGACTCCAAGTTGATTGTGACATATTAAATTGCAAAGGTGTGAATTTTGGTTAAAGATTAAGGTTTGTTGATGATCTTTTTGGTGTGGATGAGAATGTTGAGTTGAATTTTCAAATAAGGAATTGAGTTTGAGGTGTTGCCAAATCAAGAGTGATTGTGGGGTGAGAATTTGGAGACAAAGTAGAAGAATTTTGAAAGTATAATTGTTGTGGTCTTGAAAGTTGCTTTGAGGTTGATGTATAGTTGAATATGATAGGGTAAGTATCTGAATTGGTTAGTGCTTGTTGTTAGCTCAATGAAGAACATTGAAATATGGAAGCAGCTGCAGAAGTTGTGTAAGCCATAGCTGTGGCTGAAGTAGGCAGAGGATGGTCATGAAATGCAAAAGAAGGGGAAGAAGAAAAACTAGATTTGGTGTAGTATAAGTGCCATTACTTATTGTGGGGCTCACAAATTTATTGGTGTATAGCACTTGTGCATATGATACAAGACATATAGCACCTGTGCACCATAGACTTAGCCAACCAAAATTGTCTGTTAACTATGTTGTCTTATAATGATGAATGAAACAAACAATCAAGGTATCAACAAAAGCAGAAATGTGAACTAACATGGGGGAATCTTGAATTCATATGAAGTTTGAGCAAACACACAGTCAAGCAAGGGCAAATAATATAAAACATAGTTGTTTATGAAAGTCTGATGGTTATTCAATCAGATTCATTTTTATAACAGCCATTGGCAAGTCAATGCCATATATAATATGGTTAATCAGCAGTCCAACTCTGCTCAACAATCTCACGCACTCTTCTGTTGTATTCACGCTTGTTTTCGCTGAACATCCGAGCAGCTTCAGAGTTTGCTGGTGAGTTTGGGTTTGGATCACACAACAATGACTACAAAAAAAACAAAAGAAACACTTAACTTCCATTGAAAAACAAGAATATATCAGTAGTTACTAAAACATGACATGTGTTTTTCTGTTACTTTGTTTTTTAAGGTTGACATGGGTATAAAAAGTAAATTAGCACTTCCTTTCCATTAAAAGCCCTGCCCACCCCCCTTTTGAACGAAACAGACCCGTACACTCTTAGTTGACCTGACTCAAAGAAGAAAGTGAACCGAAATGGATAGAATGAATGACTGCAAGACCAAATTGAATGCACATGAATCTAATTATGCCACCTAGGGAGAAAAATGGCCGTTTTTTACTTCATATTTTCAGAGAGCAAAACAACTATGGAACAAATGAAACTATACAAATTGATTGATAGGCAGACTAGAATCAAATCATTTACCAATTATTGCTTTAAAACAACTCTGAATTATCAAGTGAATCACAATTACCTGGATTGAGGTAAGTATTGCAGCTACATCATAAATTGGGCTCCACTGATTTTGTAAAATATCCAAGCATATACTTCCATCTGCATAAACTGAAATTGCCAAGCAAAAAGGGTCAAAGAAAGTACATTTGAAGTCATTATCATGCTAAACAAATAAAATTTTATATCAATAGACTACTTGATATGAGAATTCATGCTAGAACAGAAAGAAATCTTCAAACCATAACAGAAAAGGAAACCCACAAAAAAAGCATAAGTTCAAAATTGACGGACAAGAGACTCAAAATTATTAAACACTACTAATGAATAGTGGGATTGAGTTCTCCTCATTGGGGCTAATTTCAGCACAATAGAGCTGGGTTTCAGTTCATCATAGTTGGGATCATTCACCAAGTTGGCCTATTGGATTCATTGCAAACTTGCAGTCATGAGTTTGTTCATGTTTACTAGTTTGCGACTTTGTTTATCCTCTGAGCTATGTGGGTTGAGGCTTGAAACCATACTTTAACCTATTTTGCATATAGGTTGACGTAAAGTGTTAAGATTGTGGGTCTGCCCGAGTTTACACAGAAACGTCTATTTAGGTGAGTTAACCTAATTTTGATACCTAGAGTTGTAAACGTGTGTGATTCTATGAGTTAGCTCAAGTTTTTGACAACCACACTAACAAAAGTTCAGCATGCATTTAAACATCTTAAATATACAAAATTATCTATTAAACAAATATAATAAATTTGAACATTCCAGGATGCCGTGTACAAAATACTAACTATAAGGGGAAAAGAAATGTTATCAATAGCAGAATGGCGGAAAATAGAGGAATGCCAAAAATCAGCTATGTGAAAAATAACAGATAGCGTTGCAGGCAAAAAGCAGAAGGCACATAGCAGTTGAAACTTAAAATAAGTTAATTATATATGAAAAAAGACATGTCACATAGAAATACAAAAGGGAATGGTGGCATAGCATAACTTTATATTGAATATTGAAAAATTTACGTATTATGGTGAATACAGGAGACTAAAAAATTTCAGTTTTTCTATTATAAAAATAGGATGGTTAGCACACATGCAGGTTCTTCAGCTATATTATTTTTAAAAATACCCTAAAATTCTCTTTGTTCTGCGCTATTGCCGTTACATCAGCTATTAGATACTAAATAGCGGCTACTATTGGCCTAATAGGGAAACTAGGATAGGATCACAGTTTTCGTAACAAATTAATCAAATTCCAATATGCTATAGCGCCACAACTTGACAACACGGGGAAAAGTACACCAAGTGTCTCCACTATCTATAACGGAAAGTTCCAAACCTGACTTAAGAACAAATGTTTTATTTTCCATATAAACTATAAGTCAAGAAGATCCACAATGAGAAGAAAATGCAACCAAAGAAGTTCTTCAGAAGCTGTTACAAAAGCAATTTCCAAAAGCAAAGTTAAACTTGTAGATTGAAACAGACTTCCCGTTTTCGTTTAAACTAGTAAGTTTTAATGCACGACAACGCTCAGGCACTCAATGTACAAACAATTGAAATGATTGCTATTCTAACTCCTGAAAGGAATTGCAAGGTAGTTTTGTACTTACTATTTGGATGAAACATCCGAGAAACAAAGCGCACAGTAGGTGGTTTATTAGGATAATCCTCTGAGAACTGAAGCGTCAACTTGAACGTACCTGAAAAAAGCAAGACATCGCTTGCATGAAAATCCAAAATTTGGAAGACTATGTACTACATAAAATAAAAACACCATGACACGGGTCAATTTTTCATATATCATTTTTCCCTTTTCTGTATATAAGTTGAGAAATAACCGACAAACTGAACACCTAAAATACATTAAATACCAACTAGCGTGTGACACACACAAACGTACAAGTTGAACTCATGTCTTTATGAATCAAATAATAGAAAACACCAAATTAAACAAACTATCATGTCCCAATAGACACTTCCAGCATTGTTAAATAGCAGTTATAGTGGTGCTATAATGTAGCAGAATTTCAACAATTTGTTGTTGTTCCGCCTAACGCTATTTAGTACAAAAGATTGTCAACCAAGGGCTATAGTTGCGTTATAGCACTGTTGTGTAACGAAATTAGAACAAACCCCTATTTTTTGCAATTAACAACCCTGCTACCAACAACAAATAAATGCCATCGCAATCAATTATTTTCTGCCAAGAATCTGTTCATTCATGACATATCGATGCTATTCATATCAATGTCTAATAGACAGATGCTATTTCCAATTAGTTAACACATACTAGAAAGTCAAAAGTAATTATTGCTTACAATGATTTTTAAGTGAAAATCTGTTCATCCACTATGAATCAAAGTTTGTTGATAAAAATGCTTAATGGCAAAAGCTATTTCCGAGTAGTTAATAGGTAAGTATTTAGGCACTTGGGAAACTCTCCCTTAAAAGCTAGCTATCAAGGGGGAAGAACCAAGCCACGTAAATACTCCACCAAACATCCTATACTACTCGATGTGGGACTTGGGCTTCACATAACACCAAGTCTCCATTATTAAGCCGCACACTAGAAAGTTATAAATCACAATTATTATAATATTAAATAACATTAAAAAACCATTTCAGTTTATAAAGGAAGAGGATATGACTGTACCTCCATCCCAAGGGGTGTCATCTGGCCTGGAAAAGCACAAAGAGAGCATATTAGATTGCTATTACAAATTTAATTATGCAGAAGCTAAAACCATAAAATAAATGGGAACACGCACAGGTTTAAAATAAATAAAAATCCATGACCGCAATCAAGGCCACGTCACAACAATTTCTATCTTGCCAAAACCGCGACAGCAATCTAGGCCACGCGACAACAATTTTTATGTTACCGCAACCGTAATCTAGGCCACGACACAACAACTTTTATGTTGCCAAAACCACAACATAATCACGGTTAAAGCGGAATCGGTCACATTAAACTGCACACACATAAGGAAAAATATTATGAATAGAGTAAACTTCCACACACCCAAATATCACAGCATTCCAAAGCATGATATTGTTGTCTTGGGGAGCCCCGCTGATGCCAGCAGGGGGATCTTGTTGCAACCTCTTAAAATCCCTCATCAGTCTCTTCCTTGCAGGAGTCGACATCCTCACCACCTATATCAAACATCACAAAAGAATAGTAATTGGTCAATAACATGATTGCAAACACCACAAAATTTAAAAACAGATTGAATAAGAACAATTTAAAAGCATATCAAAGAATACACCACAAAATATGAAGTTTTAGATCTTCTCAACTTAAAATTTGACCATATAACAAACAAAACTTATTTTCCCAAAGCTTAACAATTATCAAACCATCAATAATTCAATAGCAAACTCCACAAAATTTTCCATATCCAAACACAACAAAACAAACTCAATTCAAAGAGTTGTATTAAACTCACATATAGTTCTCTATTATGCATCAATGAGTTAAAACATGAATTCTTTCAAAGTTCACAAAATCTAAAACAACAAATAGTGTTAACCTATTTCATATTCTCATGCTTTCCAAACACCTAAGTAAATAAATAAAATATATAAAAATAATCAAAATTTTCCAAAGATCAATTAAGCCTAATCACAAGCTCAAATTTGAGCAAATAACCTAGATCCAACCCTTCATTTCTAACCACAACATAAACCTAACAAAATTAATAGCTAGTATGAAAAAAATACCAACAAAAAAAATCATAGGCTTATGAAATCAAATACCAATAAAATTAACATGGGTATGAAATGATTTCATGAAAATCAATTAATATCAAATAAAAATCAAATTTTTAAATAAAAAAAAAAATTGAAGAAAGAGAAAGAGAGAGGTTCTGACTTGCGAGTGGAGAAGGGTGAGAGAGGTGAAGAAGAGTCAGAAGATTGAATTGAAGCTTAG
>Ga0228711_1012636_pt1 | contig 10258 bp, 3 predicted proteins | sample MedpolnodulmetaG_2_FD_177996 | JGI IMG/M metagenome (GOLD analysis project Ga0228711, IMG submission 177996) | Root nodule microbial communities from Medicago polymorpha collected in Santa Monica, California, United States - brown nodules | ecosystem: Host-associated > Plants > Roots > Nodule...
AGTACTTTGATTATGGATCCTGCACACTTGAACAAATTGTTTAGCATATCCAATTGATTATTTTTAATACCTTGTTATTGTCAAAACTCAATAGGTGACTTGTGAAACACCCTTGTTCCAACATGTAACAGCCCCTGCTGGGCGCTGTTTTAGCTGGCCAGGGCAGTAGGTGTTTTTGGTGGAGTTGCCTAGCTTTAGTCGTGAATGTCGTCCGGTTTTGGATCGCCGAGATCCAAGGAAACAGGTTTTAACTTTATTTTTATTAGATTAAATTTTTTTTTACAATTAGTGTTGGAATCTTTTAAAAAATGTAGTGAAGTTGCAAGCTGCTGTTCATGAGCACTAGTTTAGGAGGTATGTCACATTCAGATGGCACTGGGTTAGGTTCGCAAGTAAGTGTGTGTGTGTGGCTGCTATCTAATGCTATTGTTTACTTTATTTGAGGTGTTAATGTCACCAGATTCAAAGTCGTTGGTAATTGTATGTCAGACTATCTAATGACATTGAAAACATCTTTAACGTGGTTGTTTATTTGAGGCTATTGATTATATGAGTTATATATGTCTGTCTGCTATTGTCTATTTTATTGGTGTTATTTATCAACATGTTAACTCTACTAACAAAATGCTTACAACAGATTCACAACAGGTCTGATCTGTTACATGTATATTTTTGCTTTGCCATCTGCTCTGTTTGTGCCTACTTCCTTTTGTGTCACTCTCTGTTTTGCGCGCTATTGGTTTTTTAAGTCTGCTCTGTTTGTGCCTACTTCCTTTTGTGTCATTCTCTGTTCTGCGCGCTATTGGTTTTTTAAGTTTGCTGCTGTTTATGTAAGTCTTTTTCCCTCATGTTTTTTGATCTTCGATTGTTAAGTTTGCACATTTTTTCGATATGTTACTTGTTGCGTTCTTGTAGCTAAAAGACCTTCTAGAAATTCACATGAAGTTTTTATGATGAAGATGCGTGCTTGTAGGATTGTAAGATAATAAGTTTTTGTTTACAAAGGTAATAAGCTTAAAAACATGGTATACTTTATATAATGACCCAAAAATTACCTTGAAATTGAAATAGCTAAAATCCTCTTTGTGAAAGCCATCTCCTCCTCTTGTCTTAAGATATGATGCCTGCTCACATGGTATGTGGTAAAGGTGTAGTGGTCCTATAAAATCACTGGCGTGAGAGTGTGATATTAATACTTTATAGTTGTCTTTCATTGTATAGAAAGCCTTGTTATTTTTATTGCTTATCTTTGTTTGGTCTCAGGTGTATTAAATGCTTCATATGGATGTTAATCATATATATAATAAGTTCTTATCTATATGCTATTTTATATAATAAAAGATAAAAAGTTTATGCTTTTTCTATTGATTTGAGTGTTTTTTTTGTTAATTTCTTTATTTTTTTAATCTTGTATGATTCATTGATTTGAGTTTTCTTGCGTTATTTCAGTTAGTGCATTTCGGTTTTGCGGTTGGGTGTCACCGTCGTCCACACATCAGCTCTGTTACTGTTCTTAAGGTATACTGCTCACATCCTCATTGGTCATAGCTATCTACCACATTGAGCATTTGCCGAGAATCTTAATGATTCTCAATTATGAAAAGGATATTAACTTTGGTTTGTCTGTTCTCACTGTTTCTAACACCGTACAATACATTCAAAGGATGTTGAAACAACGCTTCCTTAAGTTTGCATTACATATGTTATTATAGTGTTATAGCCCGTATGAGTTTGATACCTATGATAGGAATGCTTCATGCTGGTCGACATGCTAGTTTTCCATTTCGATTTAAAAAACTGTTTTTACAGACATATATGCTATTACAGTGAAGTATGATGAAAATGTTCGTCATATTTTTTAATAAAAATAATGCCATGCTTTTTATAGATCGGCAAGTTGCTTATCCTGTTTCGTGCAATTTAGTCTAGCATGCTCTTTATCTTACCGATATTAGCTAGTTTATTTTGTTAACATTACTATCATTATTATTTCTGTTTTCGTGGCCAAACCATAATTGTTTTTCAACAAAACACACACCCCAGATTCACAAGAAGCTGAACAAATAAGAAGAGAAAAACTGTAAAAACAAACTCCTATTAAATACTATTTTACATGATTAGACGCATTTTGCGACATTTTGTTAATTTCTTTATATTTTATTCCTGTGTGATTCCTTGATTTGAGTTTTGCTTGCGTTATTTCAGTTGGTGCATTTCGGTTTCGTGGTTTGGTGTCACCGTCGTCCACACATCAGCTTTGTTACTGCATCTTCTTAAGGTAAACCCTTCTCTTGACACTTCGTTGTGATTTGATGAATTTTGCTGAATTTTGAATTGAATACTTGTAATGTTAGGTTTTAGAATAGAATTGTTAGTGTGTTATCTATGGAAGAATCCATACTAGTATCCTTGATATTAATCGCACCCTGGCTGAATTCAGAAGACATAATCTTGGTAATCTCAAGAAAACCAACGTTGTTTCTGCCATGCAACAGTGTTTGCCAATTCTGCTCCCAAAGCTTGTCTTTCTAAATTCAGTATAATAGAGCTAAATTTTAAGTTGTGCTTTTTTAGGTGCTGGTATTGGCTGTGTGGCAGGACGTTTTTTCTACTGTTTTGGTGCCTAGGTTCTGCTTTTGCTCTTTGTTTTGGGGTGTTCTTGCTGTTTTGTGGGTACTATTTTTAGTTGTTTTCTGTTTGGAGGCTGGTCTGTTTTAGCCTTCCTGTTTTTCTGATTTCAACCAATGTAGAGACTTGAGTTCATCCCTTTTGATTCAATAAATTCCATTTTCCTTTCCTTAGATTTGTGGGTTTTATCACAGGTGGTCTACTAATAATACTATAATAGAATAAGGATGGTAATGTGACTGTTATTCGGTAGTTTATGTTTGGATTAGTTTGGAAAGACTTGGTTCTCTAATTCATATAGGTTAATTATAGTTTCTAAGAGTTACTTTATGTTCTGCCAGCAATTTGTATTTTTAATTTTTCATGTAACCAATGTTGTAGGAAGTTATTCCCAGAGTATTGTGATATTAAAACAAGTATTACTTTCATATATTCTATTCTTCATGTTCCCAAAACATTCCACTTGTATTTGCTGAACTGCTTTAATTTGCTAAACTGTTGTAATTTCATGAACTGCTATATATGCAGGAACAATTGCAAGCTGAAATGCAAACCACTCAATTTGAGAAGGAAGCATTTGTCAAAGTGTTCGGAGGACATGCTGGATATGTCCGTTCTATGGGACTTGGGATAACACCATCTCAAATCTCTACACACTCTAGCTACTAGAACCTAGATATAGAATTTAGATATGTACTTTATCTTTTGTTTTGGTTGTTACTCTTGAAAGAATTATATCTATGGGATTTAGATATTTTTAGTTATATATTTATGTATTTTAAGTATTTATTAATATTCTTTCAAAAAAAAGTATTTATTAATATATTTATTTAAATTGTCAACAAAAATTGCCCCATTCATTTTTATTTTTATTTTAAAAATTTAAACATTTGCGACTGTTGTGAGGGGGTCGCAAGCCCATTTAATTTAGTTTAAAGTGCCTACTTTGCGACAGTTCTGAGGGGTCGCACATATAGTATTGCAACTGTTAGGAACTGTTGCAACAGCCTTTGCGACGGTTGGTGCGGCTGTTCTATGAAGGGTCGCAAAAGACAGTTGCGACCCCAACATCCGCGCATGTTGGGGAATAGTCGCAAATGTACATTTGCGACCCTTCTAACAGTCACAATCAACTATTTTAAAAGTCGCAAAATGCAGTTTTTCTTGTAGTGAGTCGTCATTTTATTCGTTTTTTTTGGGTAAAACCCGCGTTTTTAGCCCAAACCCAGTTGAAAATCTCCACTATAAATACTAGCCTTCCTCATTCAAAATTTCTCGTTCAGAACTGGAGATGTTCAAGAGGAAGACTACTTTGGAGCTTCATGAGAGAATCTATCTTCTCCTTGATTTTCTAGGGTATATTTTTATCTTTAGCATTTTTTTTTAGTTACTATGTGTAACTAAATCTTTTTAAGTTAGAGTTCTAAGATGAACCTCTGTATATTTTTGTTGGATATTTATTTAATATAATATGTTGTTTATTTATTTATTTATTCATTTGTTCGCTATTAAGTTTTATTAGACTATAGTCTTTATTTCTATGAGAGGTGCAACCCTAGATTCGGTACTTAGTTGTGACATGGCTTAATATTACTATCACTAACCGGATGCTTATATCTTGATATTTATATCCCTTTACTGATAACTATTTGTCTAGGAAGTAGGTGATTATTAATTAGCGAAAGAAACTCATAGGAATTGTTGACCCTAGACGTAGGTACTTAGTGGATGATACCCATTGGGTCGTGTGGTGCATTAACGAAGCTAGGAAGTAACTGGTTAGTAATTAGGGAAACAAGCACCTAGCTGTCCGACTTAAAGCTATAACCTAATAGAACCATTCTCTTGAAACCCTTTGTAAGGTAGACATAGATTAGGGCTGCCTGTTTGTAGAACTACTAAGTAAGCGTAGAAAGAGTGTGCTATGAGTATCCTAAGATTCATAGATGGGAAGACCTAAGGGAACCTTGGCCTTCGTTGCCCTGGGAAACACTGGAAAGCCAATTTAAGTTTATGTTTCAATTACCATTAATTTAACAAGACCCCGCACGTAAGGATCACCGTGCGATCAGCATGTGCAGTTAGCCATCAGAGGGAAATGCCTAATTAGGTACCCATTGGATGATGCCCATTGGGTCAGGTGGTGCCCTACCTATTTAGGAAACTCCCAACGGCCTCATCACTTGTATAGTCTACCTAAGATAAATAAAAGCGATATATTTATTATTTATTATAGAGGGGATTCAAAGAATCCTAAACGCTGCTTTACTTTCTACAACCAAAACAGGTATATTCACTCTGTTGCAAATAGATAAAAATTGCAACCTATCTTTTATACCGTCAAATTTACAAAAATAAGTAATAAGAATTGTTCGGACGAAACAACAATCCCTGTGAATACGGTACTCTACTTATCACTTTATTGCTTGGTGAAAACGACTGGTACACTTGCCATAACCGCATAAACAGTCCATCATCCCGCTGAAGAGAAAATTGCAGATATTTTTACAAAGCCGTTGAAGATTGAATTATTTTACAAATTGAATAAGATGCTTGGAATGACAAATTTGGAAGCTTGATTTAAGGGAGGAAAATGTTAGAAAATTAAATCAAGCTAAGAAAGAAATACAAGTAACCACCTAATGAAGAGATAAGATTGGCACTTAGGTTGCAAAGTTTGACTTGACCTCTATTACTTAGCTATTAAGGATTATGCTTATGAGATATTATTAGCTTTACTTGGTTATTAAGTTACTTTGTTATTAAGTTTTTTACTTAGCCATTAAGAGTAAAGTAGTGAGATTGGTTTACATGAATTTCAATCGAACTTAGATCTTCTACAACACATACACAGTGGAACAAGTGTGAAGATCCTTAAATTTACTGTGCAGAATATTCTCTATAGATCTAAGGTTTCTCACAGCGGCTACATCATTTAGGTGTCATAGAAGATCTTTTTCAACTTCGACCAATAGAAGAATATTTTAAAAATAAAAGTTTGTCCGAGATTATTTTGTCAGCATTTCTCAAATAGCTATAATAGATATTTCCCTTTTGTACGTGGTTGCACTTTGTCTCCCATGGCTTCTTGATTTTTCTTTTCTCTTCTTAAGTTGTTGTTTCGTATCTCATATGTAGTCGTTTTATTTTGTGTTATTTGGCCTTCGAATACGGAATGTATTTTACTGGAGTTGTTAAAGCTTAATTAGCTTGTATTACATTTGTTTACTTGTGTAGCAAGTAACTGCTTCAAACTAAATTCCTCTAAACAGTTGTAAATGAACTCAGTTAGTTAGATAGGTTAGTTATAGTTTGTTAGTAACTATAGTTGAGTTAGAGTAGTTATTTACACTCTATATAAAGCTATAGTGTTTCATTGTAATAGTTAGATTTTGTGAATAATAAAAATTCCTTTCTCTCTTTTCATTCTCTTTTCTAAAGCTTTGCATATTGAAAGCTTAGTTTCATTTTCATGGAGCTTTGCATATTCCTTTCTCTCTTTTCATTGTCTTTTATAGTGGCGACTGGTATCTCATCTCCAGTTTCTTTGTCTTCTTTTGTTGTGTTTGTAATCAATTTCCTTCTTCAATTATGTGTTTATGTTTTCATGTGATTTTTATCACTTGGTTTCTTGTTAGAATCACGTTTCTTTTCTAACAATTTTTTCTTCTTCTCTTCTTTCTTGAGCCACCATGTCTGTTGCAAGTTCTTCAGAAAATGTTAATGGTGGATATGCTATTCCTACTCCCAAGAATAAATGCTATCAAGCTAATACTTTAAGCCCATATTTCATGCATCCAAATGAAAATCCAAGTGTTGTTCTTGTTACCCCTTTGTTATATGGTAATAATTACCATTCTTGGTCGCGTGCAATGCAAGTTGCATTGAATTCCAAACACAAGCTTCACTTCATAAATGGTGCACTTCCAAGACCCAGTGATGAAAATCATGATTCTATAGCCTCAGATATGTGAAACATTATGATTATGTCATGGTAAAGCAACTTTGGTACTGAGCCTGAAATTTCTCAGAGCATCCTATAGATGGAATCTGCACTTGAAATATGGAAAGAAATCAAGAAAAGGTTTTATCAAGGTGACATCTTTCTCATTTTAGATCTTCAGGAAGAAATCTACACTTCGAAACAAGGTGAAAATTCTATCTCTTCTTACTATACTAAGATGAAGAAGCTATGATAAGAATTAGATAACTTCAAATTTATTCCCACTAGTAATTATGTAGAAAATTGCAAATCTATAGCCAAGATGCGTGAGTATAAAGATTATGATCAGGTTATTTATGGACGAAATTGGTAAGTGCACCAAATCGTAGCATTTAATAAAGTAGTAAGTATGTCATTCTCGACAACGATTGTCGTTCAACTCGGTAATTAGAAAAAACTTATTAGAAAGAAAATAGAAAAGATTTGTAAAAGGGATTTGCAAGGTTTAATTGTCCTGCCCAATGCAAGACTAGGATTGTGTGATTCAGATGTGTAACGGTGATTAGGGAATCCTTGAATCCCCACTTCCTTCTTTGTTGGATCAATTCAAAGTACCTATTAATTAAGACATGAGAATTACATAAGCAATGGTTTACTATAAAAAGAATATTTCTACAGATGTCAGATTGTTCATAACCTCCATAACTCAATTATGAAAGCCATGAACATGTCCTTTGACGGAAATACCCAAGTGGTCCCTAATGAATTAAAGACACTTGAACAAAAGTCATATGTAACAATTCGGTTAATGCGCAAGAATTAGTTTATGAACCCTAACCTTGTTTGCAAAAGATTAAAACAACAGAACATATGAAAAGCCGATATAATTCAAATCATAATTAGCTCGGTAAAGCAACATTTATGTGGTGTCTACTTTTGATTTAAGAAACTGGTTTCTAAACTCCATTAAATATTACAGAAACATGTGCTAAAGTGAACATAGTTAAAATTGTGGCGTTTCCAAAAAAAAAGAATAGAAAACCCTAGGTTTCATACGTAAATTGACAATAATGAAGAAATAAGAAATTAGTACTGACATGAAGGGAGAAAGAACTTCAGGTTGTTAATCCTACAAATCTTCTACCGACCAGTTTTCAAGATTACTGATACAAACTCTCAATTGAAAAAGTATTACGATCAGACAAGTAAAAATTAAATTGGACACAAGAAAAGCATAACTGAATGAAAACTTTATTAATTGAATCCAAAAAATAAGAAGGGGTTCATATTAGAACCCTAATCATAGAGGTATAGTTTCCCATGGCAACATACATCATAAGAAAACAATAGAAAAAATACCCTAGAAAGAATAAATGGAGGAAGAATTTCGCCTTGAATCTCTGATGCTTGACTCTTGGTCTGAACCGTCAATGTTTCAGAATGAATAAAATAGTGTTCAAGGGTCTCTATTTATAGCATTAGCTTACTTAAGGGTTAAGGGAAGAAAATTGGGCTTTATCCGCCGATCTATCTAGGAAAACAAGCAAAAAGTGGATTTTGATCGGTACCAGGCGTATGACGCCTATGAAAGCCCCTTTTTCGATCATTTCCAGTCTGAAATAGGTCTCGATGTAAACATGAAAGTTATAGATATGGATGTTAGATTTCATATGCCTTTGGTTTAACTACTTTTAGATTTCTAGAACTTGAGTTATAATCAAAATTCTACACATAGGTATTGTTGTGTTTTCTTGCATTTTTGTCCCGTTTTCGATGGTTCTTCCTGTAACGCCCTATTTATTCTTTAATTATTTTTGGTTGAGTTTAGAGTCTTTTATATGACTTATATGACTTATGTTGATTTATGATTGATTTATGTTGATTTATGACGTGTTGTGGTGTTTTAATATTTTATTAAGTGGCTTTATATTATTATTTAGTAGAATATGTTGGAATATTAGAATATATATATTTGAGGGGCTGGTTTGGATTTAGTTAGAAAATACGTGGATTTAGTTGGAAAATATGTTGAGGGTGTGAGATATAAAAGCTAAGAGCCAGACACATTAGGGTACAAGCTTTTGGAGAAAAAGAGGAGAACCTAGAGAAAGCAGAACTTGTTCCTCAGAGTCTGCTGAAAACAGAGTCTGATATCTTGAAGTCAAAGGCTCAGAAGAACAAAACAGTTGTTGCTTCTTGGAAAACCAAAACCAAATGGTGTTAAACCTAAGGTATTAGTTAACTAGAAGCAGTCAAGCTCACAACACAAGGTACAAGAAGTGAACAGTAAACCTTCCAGTACTAACCCCTAAAAACCCATAAAGCAATGGGTACCTAAATCTAAAATTGTCAATGCTGCAGATATGCCTAAGGGCAAAAGAAAAGCACAAGTCATGGTACCTAGACAGTGGATGCTCAAGGCACACGACAAGAGAGAAATCTATGTTCGTCACCCTCGCAATGAAGGAAGGAGGAAATGTGAAGTTTGGAGGCAACCAATCTGGCAAGATCATTGGTACAAGAACTATTGGTAACGCGTCTATCTCAATTACTAATGTGTGGCTGGTAGATGGTCTTAAACATAACCTTTTGAGTATCAGTCAGTTTTGTGACAATGGTTATGATGTGTTGTTTGATAAGACCAGCTGCGCAGTAGTTAACAAAGATGATAACTCCATCATTTTTAAAGGAAAGAGGATGGACAATGTCTACAAAATTAACTTCTCTGAACTGGTTGATCAGAAGGTAGTTTGCCTTCTATCAGTGGATGATAAGAAATAGGTATGACACAAAAGGTTGGGACATGCTAACTGGAGGTTAATCTCTAAGCTTAGTAAGTCACAACTTGTTAAGGGCCTACCTGATATTGACTATCATTCAGATGCACTCTGTGGTGCATGGCAAAAAGGGAAGATTGTTAAAACATCTTTTAAAGGAAAAGACATTGTTTCCACCTCCAGACCTTTAGAATTACTCCATATTGATTTATTTGGACTAGTTACAACTGAATCTTTATATGGAAGTAAATATGGACTAGTCATTCCTTGTATCAACAATTATAATCCATAACCTTACCTACCAATCATTACAACCCTTGGTGATTAACAATCTATCCAATAACCTTGACAACTTATTCTATTTTTAATCTTTGTTTCTTTCTTTTTCTTTTTTTTTTCTTTTTCAAATTTACAAACTTTGAAAATTCTAAAATTTGTACAATTCAATGTTGTCAGGTTACTTTAACAATTCACCATTATTCTTGACATCATACACCTCCCTTTCTCCCCAACTTAAACGCAACAAAACTCTAATTGAATGTTCCCCTATCCAAAGGCAAGGGACAAAGTACAACAAGGTTAGGGGTTCAACAAAGTAAAATATCGAAGTCCTACAATGAGTCAAACATGAACTGAATTTTTGAAAGATTTTGGGCAATTTCAATAAGCATTGCGCTTATGAATATTGACAGATCATGTTTGAGGACTCGATTCATTTGGCTCAGATTGGGGTATCAAATACTCACTCTTCTCATGGGTAGGCTTTATGTGGTGAAGTGTCTCACTCAATTTCAAAAAGTGCCTTGATCCTTTCCATGCTTTCATACAATTCAAAACAATTATTGGATTTAACATAACAAAAACGAGTTAAACAATGATTGTCAGTCTCCAGCATATAGTACAATAGTTT
>Ga0228711_1012637_pt1 | contig 10258 bp, 3 predicted proteins | sample MedpolnodulmetaG_2_FD_177996 | JGI IMG/M metagenome (GOLD analysis project Ga0228711, IMG submission 177996) | Root nodule microbial communities from Medicago polymorpha collected in Santa Monica, California, United States - brown nodules | ecosystem: Host-associated > Plants > Roots > Nodule...
TTCAAAAAAAAAAAAAACTGTCACATTTTGAGCAGACTCTGATATTTTAGTGGCTTGGATCTTAAACTCAACCAGAAAATAGAAAAAGATTTGTCAAGGGTAATCCAACTAACAAGCAGAATTTTACAGCATATTATGGTTATAGGCACCATGGATAGTTGTAGAAAATATTTCTGATATTATTTTAGTAGTAAATAGATTACAGACGCTAATATGTTTATATAGATTACTCTACGCACCTATCGGGCCTGATTAATGGTTGGATACAACTATTACACACATAATTACAGCGTATACGTCTATTCACAACAATGGTGGTCATGAAACTTGGATATAAATGGTCTATTTTAGACATGATTCATAACAGGATATGACATCATTTAATCCCTGCAGCAGTCCACCTACTGGCCAAAGGTTTTTGATTGCTGTTGCTATTGTATCTACTAGTTGATTGTTGAAAAGACTATTTCCTAATTAAATTTATTCCTAACCAAATAATAAAAACGACTTGAAATATCTTATAAATAGTAATAATTTTAGTTCATAAAAAACAAAAGAGGGATAAGACAATAAGTGGTTCTTCTCTTTTCCGACTTCCCCCTCCCCGCCCTTTTCGTTATATTTTCTGCTGAGGTTCTAACCACCTGTGATATTCTGCATTCTTATAGGTCTCTCAGTTGTTGATCAAAAACTCTAGCACTGTCAGCGGGGTTAGTCTTGTCCGTTTTTACTCAATCAAGTGGGTTTTTATGGTGAATCATAACAATAAATTTTGGCAACATGGCTTACATATAGGTGATTCTTGCTGATGGTACTGAAGTGCATGCTTCAGTTGTTCTGTCTAATGCAACACCTTATAAAACTTTCATGGTAAATTCTCAAACTAGCCGTAAATTCAAATTTCTCTGGCACCTGTATTTGGTTCTAATGTATAATATCTGCTATTATGTACCAGGATTTAGTGCCCAACAATGTTCTCCCTGATGATTTTTCTCGGGCAATTAAGCACTCTGACTACAGCTCTGTAAGTTAATTTACTAATTTTTTTCTCTCGGAATGTTTCTTTTCTAATACCCTCAATTTCTACTGTGTCATTTCATTAAAAAGAATAGGTAAGATTAGAATATCTAGACAGCGTGCTTATATTTGATTGTTTGCTGATGAGGATGAATGTATGGAATTCATCCATGGGAAAATACTCAAATAGCATCTCTTAAATTATCAAACAGATGACAAACCTGGGATAATGTTGTCAAAAACAAGAAGCCTGTGCTAGGATAGTTGTAATTTACAAACAATATGAACCTTTGAATATTTTTATCTTTTTTCCCACTACTTATTCATGAAATATGATCAAGTTTGATGCTTGCCATTGACATTTGTTCCCCCCCCCCCCGGCCCGCAGTTTCACTAAATCTACGGAAATAAGGACACAATTTTGAGGAAACTTCACATAATTTTTTTTCTTCCATTAATTGGTTAATATCTTCTGAAACAGGCCACCACAAAAATAAATGTAGCGGTTGATAAGTTGCCCCAATTTCAGTGTTGCAAGTCAAATCATTCTCAAGCTGGCCCAGAGCATGTTGGCACTATTCATATAGGTTCAGAGAGGTATGCTCACCCACTATGGATTCATGCTGTGTAGTTTTCAGAACATTTGCAATTAGTAGTGTTCTATATGGGCAGTTGCAGCTTGTTTATTTTCAGAACATGTCAGTTTTTCTTTGCCCTTGACTATTTATATTTAGCATGGAGGAGATTCATTCTGCATCTCAAGACTCAGTGAATGGAATACCATCAAGAAGACCGGTCATTGAGATGACAATTCCTTCCGTATTAGACAAAACTATATCTCCACCAGGTACTTGATACTTCGCATATAAGAATGTTCTGATGCATTCTGTTTATAAGAGGGAATTTAGTTACTTTGCTTTCAACGGATTTGCAATATTTGTTCTGATTTATCTTATCACATTGTTGAACGACTTTGTTTTATCTTCCAAATTCCATTAACTAACAATATAACTTCCTTTTTATCACCCATCTCGTAATATATCTGTTAATGATCCTTCATAATCTTTGATACATGTTTATAACATCTAGTTAATGAAATCTATTTTCTTCATAGGTATGCATGTGATAAACCTGTTTGTGCAGTATACACCCTACAAACCATCGGATGGAGACTGGCAAGATCATGAGTACAGGGTAAGCTTGTTTTGGATGTACTTGTTGCATTACTCTTTTTATTTTGTTATGCGTTTCAGTGTCCAAATTTATTTTGTTCTTCCGTGATCATGCACTCTGTTTGCACGTGACTGCTTGATGCTAAAACTATTTGTTGAATGTTTTAGGCTTAAACACACTATTCACCCTCTAAGTTTGCAAAAGTAGCGATTTTGGCCCCCTTTTAAAAAAAAAGGCAAAAATGACCCCTCATACTTAGCCCCTTTTGCAAAACACCAATTTTGACTTGGTCAAGCCTACCTGGCACGCCACGTGTGTAATTAGTGATTTAAAAAAAATAAAAAATGTCAAGTAATTAATAATGAAAATAAAATAATTGAAAAAGGAAGAAGAAAAAAAAGGGAGATCACGGTTGATGCTTCCTCCCCAACATCATCATCAGCAACAGCCACCACCTCCTATAAACCTTGATTTATCTACCTTCATCATCACCAACAACAATTGCCCACAGCTTCAACCAATAACATTCATCTCTCTTTGAAAAAAAAGTTTGATTATATCAAATATTCGGAATAAAAAAATGGGGAAAATTTTTTCGGGTTCCCCATTTAACCCATAATATGTTCATCCACAAAATATGTTCATGGCAGCAACAACTTACCAAATATCATTTAACCCATAATAACAAACCACCATCACAGATATTGCGATTCAATCAAACCCATTTGATAGATTTATGCTTCCTTCCTTCGATCCCCATTTCACATATTCAGTCAAACCCATTTTTCTTCTCAACTTTTGGGTTTAGATCTCTCTCAACCATGTTCATCTTTGATTGATCTATGGAATTCTAGCATTCCTTGGTCTTGATAATGCCGCAAAACTACCCTTCTTCACATGCTCAAACATGAGGTCATTTCATCTTATTTTCATTGACCCTTTTGAATAAAAATTCGATTTTTATAATAAAGATTTGATTTTTGACATTTTTATTGGGAAGATGAAGAAGTAATAATGATTATTTATTTTTAAACTTAAAGGAATTGAGTATTGGGAAGATCTGATTTATGAGTAATAATGATGATTACCAAGATTCATTTTGATTTTGGATTCATTATTTATTCTGATTTTGGTTTGAGCAGTTACGTTGGAGTAAGAATCAAAGTAGAAAGGAAGATAGGTTCTGGGTTTGAAGCCTTGTTATTGTTGTGTGGCAGTGGAGTTGAATTCATTATTTGGGTTCTGGGTTTAAGAAAGGGATGAAGAATATGAAAGATTTAGATGAGGAAGATGATTGTCACGTGCTCCCTTCAATTAATCATTTCATTTATTTTTTTTAATTCTGTAAATACACGCGTGGATTTTTCTATTTTTTTAACTTAAAAAATACATAGCTGGCAATTTTTTGAGTTATGTGGCGTGCCATGTAGGCTTGACCAAGTCAAAATTGATGTTTTGCAAAAGGGGCTGAACATGAGGGGTCACTTTTGCCATTTTTTTTTAAAAGAGGGCTAAAATCGCTACTTTTGTAAACTTAGAGGGTGAATAGTACGTTTAAGCCAATGTTTTATTATATTAAAAGGTGCTCATTGTATCTCATCTATCCTCCTCTTCAGGAATCATTTGCACAAAAATGCTTCACATTGATTGATGAATATGCACCTGGTTTCAGCACATCAGTCGTCGGTTATGACATGCTGACTCCACCAGATCTTGAAAGGGAAATCGGTTTGACAGGTAACAAAACCATTCTCTCAGTATGATTTGATGTTCTACTAGAAAGCACTAATACATTGTCAGTTTGTCACTACTAACATTTGACCGGTTTTTTGACAGGAGGGAATATATTCCACGGTGCTATGGGTTTGGATTCTCTTTTCCTCATGCGACCTGTAAAAGGATGGTAAAATAAATCAAGTGACTTATGTTAGAACTTTAGAATCTATTTCCATTTTTGGACATATAGCTGATAATTACTTGGTTGTTTTTGTTGATTTGGACTTAGGTCAAACTATAAGACTCCACTAAAAGGTTTATACTTATGCGGAAGTGGAGCACATCCTGGTGGTGGAGTTATGGGAGCACCTGGACGCAATGCTGCCCATCTAGTTCTTCAGGATATCAGAAAAACATGAGTGATGATAATTGTAGCTTAATCCGAAGTTGTGAATGCCTGCAAAAAGGGTTGGAAAGATATTTCTTTCAGTGGTACCAGCGGTATTTATATGCTCGAGCTTCATGTGATGTCACAAAATTGACCTACCGAATTATATTAACAATTGCACAAGTTTGCAGATGTTGTAACTTGTATTTTATTTTAGAGAACTTGAACCTGTAATCCTTCAAGACAAGCTGGCAATTTTGCTATGCATTGATTCCTGTAAATGTATATTACAGGAAATCTAACATTCTTCATGAATTACATATGTAGGAACGTATTTATAGTGTCAACATTTCAAGACAAGGCAGCCAAATAGATAATTAAAATTGGAATCTGTTGGGAACATTGAGTGGCGAGTTGTTTTAAATAATTAGATTTAATTCAATATTAGACCTTCAAAATTTAAATATTTAAAATTCATGATATTTGTTTAATATAACTTAGTAATGAATTATAACCTCTTCGAATAAAAAAAATCTCATGTGGCATGGTTCAAATTCCACTTAGAACAGTTGTAAAATGATCTTTAGTGTCAAAATGATCTTTAGTGTCGATGTTATTTACAAAGCTAAACTAAAGACAAGATAAAAAAACGACTACAATCTTAAAAAGAATGTTCCTCTTACATCTTCTCCAAGGGTGTCTTTAAGACTTGGAAGAGCAGAAGCGTGAACCAAGAACTCAAGGTCGGATGAAGCACGAGCTTGGCAAAAAAAAAAAAAGCCCTTTAATTGTCTTCATGGAGAGTGTGGACGCTGCGGAATACTCCCTTAGTTGTCGATTATAAGCAAATTTTGACTTTTTAAGTTTCTTCAATTAATGTTGTCCATAATTGCTTATAATTGACAACGGATGAAGTAGGCAATTGTGATGTAGCATGTCTTGATGTCATATTCAACTAAACAGGCTTATGGAGTTTGTTAGATGGAGACTCACTAAGATTCAACCTGAAAGAGGAACCAGTGTGGCAAACGGAATCATAGATTCACATCATACACCACAATGTTTTAGATGAGACTGCCCAAGGAATAGGATTGCACACCATCTCCTTATCTGAGAAGGATTGCCGGTGCAACTTTCGTCAACTTTGATGATAGTGTTGGAGAGATTTGAGGTGTTATATGTTTAAAATTTTACTATTTCAATGTTTAACTGGAATTTAAAATTCAATTTTCTTTGTGGCAAAATTTAAAAAAATCAATTTTTTTTTAAAAATTAAATATATGATTTTAAAATTTTGATTTTTTTTAGTGAATAAGATATTCTTTGTGAGCAACTACAAAGGTTAATATCTCGAGTCGGATAAGACTATAATGAATGACAAAATTCTCCTTTTAAGAGATTTAACATTGTTGCATGCTCAAAGTTGAATTTGACCTCAAACCTTTAATTGTATTGAAAGATATCTATTATCATCTCATCTAATTATTCACGACTTTTAAAATTTTGATATTTAATTCAATATAATCTCTTTATATGTTTGGGGATTTTTTTTTTTTATATTGATAGTGTCACTTTAGCATTTAATTTCAAAGTTTGGTATAGACTCGACATTTTAAAATGTTGGGTTTCAAGGTAAGTTTCTTCTAAACACCAAGTGTGCAATAAATTAGCTCTAAACGTCAATATTATCAATTGAGTAAAAAATATATATTTTTTTAGAATGATGAAAGACAATAGCAACCTGAAAACTCAAACATATCAATTCGATATTTTTGACAGTAGAATTAGGATTTATGGACAAAAAATCAGTACAATATTAAAATCTTGTTGTCATACTTTGATGCCGACCTTGAGATTTGATCAGTTTATTTTACTTTCCACGTACAAATTAGGCTTATATATTGCACTCGTACCTGTAAATATGACCCGTTTAAGTTTTGGTGAGGGACTATTTTCAGAAACAAATTTTTTTGCAGGGACTTGTTTAAAAAACAAAATATTTTGCAGGACCAAAAACTACAAAATGGGTCCAGTCATCATGTGCCACGTATGCAAATCATCACAAAAATGGGGTCAGAGACTATTTTGAAAAACAAAATTTTGCAGGGACCAAAAACAATTTTTCTTTTACAGGGACCAAAACTTAAACGGGCCATATTTGCAGAGACGAGTGCAATATTTAAACCTACAAATTAATTAAGGTTGTTTATCTATTGATAGCTCATACAATTTAATGTATGATTGTCTCATCCATTGATTCCAATCCAAGCATCAGTCAAAAATAACAAGCAATGCTAATTTAATTTTGTTACATTTTATATGATATACTCGGTATCGACACATTTTATATTTTATCCTACAACCCCACAAAAAAGGCCAGATGAATTCATTTTACATTTTTTTATGAAAAATGCATAGTGTTTTTAGAGTACATGTTAGTGTATCAAAGATAGATAAAAAATATTCTATTTTACATTCGATAAGCAAGTTTGGGTCCACTGATAAGTAGGCAATGGTCATAACACTTGACTGATTTTAATTTTTTTTTTGTCAAGTAGCATAGTGGCTAGAAGCTCACCTCTTAAGGTGAATAAATAGGGGTGTCTGAGGTTTGAACCCCGACCTCACGTATATTATGCAATGTACTTACTAACTGAACTAAGATCACAGAGACAACCGATTTTAATTAATACAAGGCTCTTATCCATGGTTGGTAATTAATACAAGGCTATTATCCACGGTTGGTATTGCATAAGAGGATTCCATTTCAGACGGTCCAAAATTTCATTCAAAATTTTATTTTACTTATAATATATATGTCTGAGGGGTCTTGGTAATCCAACAATCAAACTCGAGTTTGGTCATTCAACAATCAAACTCTAGTTCTTCTAAACTATTCCTTCTTTAGTGAGTTTCACTAACCACTTTAGTCAAATTACTTAGTAGTAAAAAAAAAGTTGTTAAAGCACGATAATCGTTATTTCTCGAATGTGTTATTTGTGTTATTCAATGTCAAATGCAATGCACTAGCGAACTGCAGTCAATACATCAATTCAGGCTGCATCAAACTTGGTGATACCAACAATGGTTCCTTACAAGTATAACATATAAGCATCGTTTTACTCATATCGAGTTGATTGGTATTTGCATAAGAACGACAACGACATCAATGTATTATTCAGAGACGTTATAGTTGCTTGTAAACCTTTTTTTTCCTTCCCATATTGAGTTTACTAGAAGACCAACGAATGAGAGAACTCGTCTTTTGTGAGGGTAGTTAAATTGATAGCTAGTTCAAATATTTTCATTGATATACTAATTATATTGAAATTCCCTAAGAAAAAAAACTAATTGTATTGAAATAAAAAAAAATAAAAAACTGTATTGACCATCTCATTATAATATAATGAAAATGCTATACATGTTTTAGTTAAAAAAACAATATAACATAAGATTCTGATTCCTTATAGAGAACTTTTCTTCTAGTCACCAACTAAAGAAAAACACTAAAATGAATTCTCACTCTCGCCCACATTCTATTATTCCACCAATACTTTGATTAAAAATGTTTTTGAACATCCAATTTTCCCTACATCTGTATAACTTGAATCACATGCAAAATTGTGGTTAATTCAATTGACTATATAGTTAATTTAGATCACGTGCAAAATTATGAAATTGTGGTTAATCATGCAGTTGAATTAACCACAATTTCGACCGTGAATTGAATTAACAATCTATTAAAATGATTTAACCATACTTTTGAACGTAATTAATATGTAGCAGATGTAGAAAAGATTAGTGTCTAAATAAAATTACCAATACTTTATTTACTTTGCATTGCTTTCCATTCGAATGGCAAGTTGAGAAAGTGCCCTTGTGGAAGACCCATCTTCTGCTAATGCACCAGTAGCAGCATATTTAAGCTCTTCAATTCTTTCTTGAATCTCACTTCTTTCTTCACTAAGCATTAAATCTCTAATCACCTTAGCAATTTCCTCTCTTTCTGCAATGCCACTCTCATTAAATTTTACCTTCAAACCTACCTTGAGTCCCTCTATTAACAAAATAGCATTCAATCTTTGCTCGCCAAACAACGGCCAAGTTATCATTGGCACTCCGGACGCAATGCTCTCAAGTGTTGAATTCCAACCACAATGTGTTAAAAATCCACCAGTTGAAATGTGTCCAAGGATTTGAGTCTGTGGTGCCCAAAAAGAAACAACTAATCCTTGCTCTTTGGTTCTCTCTAAGAACCCATTTGGTAAGTATTTTAAAGGGTCATTTTTAGCACTATGGTCACCTAGAATTTCAGAATTATTAGGTTCTCTCAAAACCCACAAGAATTTTTGACCACTTAACTCTAACCCTAAAGCTAGTTCATTGATCTGCTCTTGAGATAAACTGCCTCTACTTCCAAAGGACACATACAAAACAGACATTGGTCTTTGATTCTCCAACCACTTCACACACACCGATTCGTTTAACTCATTTGAACCCGTTTGTATGATCGGTCCAACGAGATAAACTAATTGTTTGTTGTTACTTTGCTCCTTTTCCATTAAGGCTCTCACTGTACTTTCCTCCATTTCTGAGAAGCTATTAATCAATACACCATCAGCAAGAGAGAATCTCTTGGTTTGTCGAAGAATTGTCTCGTAGGCAATACTAGACCGATCTTCAAAGAAAGTACGAGGGAGATCTTGGCCTCGAATAGGTATGCAACCCGGAATTTGAATAGGTTCAACGTGATACATGTACTCACCCGAAACTTGTTCATCAAGTATTGGCAAATGCAAGTGTAGTGAAGTTGTCATGGCAGAAACAGGAAAGTACATGAAAGATAAGATGTTGAACTCTTTCGCTATTTCTAATGCTTGGTTTGTAAAAGGATCAACAACTATTGCTACAACCGGGGTGGTTGAAGTTGAACAAAGCAAACTCAACGAGTCGCGAAAAGATGGCATGGATTTAGTAACCCCAAGTTCAAGTTGCATGGTAACTTCTTGTGGTAGGTCTAGTTTGTTTATTGGAGGGAGGAAAGTGCAGTGTATGGTTGAAGGAAGAGATTCAAGTAATTTGAGGGTGGCTGGGATAGGTGCATCAATGGTGGGGAAGATGCAGGTGATTTGGAAGTGGTTATGGACTTGAATGAGTCTCTTGCAGAACTCAATTACAGATGATTCATGGCTAAATAGAGGGATTGATGTTACTACTATATGGCTAGTTGCTTTTGTTGCGGCCATGGAATAGAATTGGAGATAGAGTTGCTAGCTTAGCTATAGATTAGTGATTTGGTTTATGGTTTATGAAGTTGTCATTTGAATTATATATATTGTTATAGATCCAAGACATTTTTTTAGAGTTTAATGCTAGACTGGCTCACACTAGTTAACCCACGATAACATTGACTAGGTTATAGTATTTAGGGGTTTGGTACTGTGATGATATTGATATAAGTATTCACAGTTGTTTAAGGATGACTAATATATGTTGGAGGGGTCTAAATCTCTTGGCGCATGGATCAATACATATTTTAATTTTATTTTCGAGACAAGTACACCAATTCATAGCTGGTAAACATTATTTCTTTTCGACAAATTTAGTACATTATTTTATACATACTCGTTTGAGGCAAGTTATATATTTTATCCTATGCACGGCCAACTATTTTATTACATTTAAGTTTGGTAATGATGCATGCTCGATGACGAGTCTAAGGGTCCATTTGGTTCGAGAATTAGGAGGGGAGGGGAGGGGAGGGAAGGGATTTTAACGGAGGGGAGGGGAGGGGAGATATTTTAATTAAAAACGTGTTTGGTTCGCAAGGGGAGGGGAGGGGGAGGAATTTTAAAATTATTTTACTGTTTTACCCTTAAACTTAATTAAATAAAAGAAACTACTTGATTTTACAATTTCAGAGACCAATGACAAACACACATCTAAGCTGCTTATTTTATCTCA
>Ga0228711_1012638_pt1 | contig 10258 bp, 5 predicted proteins | sample MedpolnodulmetaG_2_FD_177996 | JGI IMG/M metagenome (GOLD analysis project Ga0228711, IMG submission 177996) | Root nodule microbial communities from Medicago polymorpha collected in Santa Monica, California, United States - brown nodules | ecosystem: Host-associated > Plants > Roots > Nodule...
TTGTAAAATAATTACATTAATATATGAAATAATTCCCAAATATATATTTTAACTTTTTGTGGATATAAGTTTTGTTTCCCTTATTTTGTAAAACCATCTTCCTCTCTCTTCTCTCCTTCTCAAACCCTAGCCGTCACCCCTTTCTTCTTTTTCTTTTCAGAGGGGTGATTTAGGGTCAATTTTGACTCAAAAATCACCCCTCCGAATTGTTTTTCCTTCTATCCTAATTGAATAAGTGATTTCACATATTTTCTGTTTTCTTCCGTTTGTTTTTGTGATTTCGTCGCCTCTGAACGACTCTGTTTGTTTTGATTTCCCGTCTTTATGCGGTGTGTTTTTGATCTCCCGTCTTAGTGCGGTGTTTTTTTTATTCAGGTTGAAAGATTAGCTTTGAGCAAGTGCAGATCTGATCAACGACAATGACTTTGGCGTCGTCAACGTTGCAGATCCAGAGACATGAGTATTCTGGAGACATAAATATAGTCATATTAGTCATATTTGTAGGCATAGGTACTTTGCCGTTTTATGCTATTAACATGGATGTTGTGAGTTTGTTCACATATTCATCCTTTTTGTTTTTAGCGAATTTGGATTTGTATTGTATCGATGTACTCTATCAATTTGAATGAAGGAATATCGTTTATTTTTGTCAAAAAAAAGTTTTTTTTTCCCTTATATTTCCTATTCAAGTACATATTTTTTGACAAAGATGTATCTCTATTGTTACCAATACCATTCCCAAAAAATTAATTTTTACATATAATATTATATTAAAAAATAGTCTAATAAATTTACATATAATTAGTCTTCGTGAGCTTAACTCAGCTGTTAGGGAAATTCTATAATATATGCATGGGTTGGAATTCAAATCTCAAACACCCCATTTATTAAAAGTGAATTTCTAACAACTAGGCTCATTGATGGAAAATAATATTTACAATTAGGATTAAAAATAACACTCTTAATTAGATTTGTAAATATCTCTCAATTAGGATTAAAAATATCTACCACGTCTTAAATATGATTTGGTGGGTTGGATAATTGCAGCTTCAACGAAAAAATGTCTACTTTGGTAAAGCGCATTCAAAGTCTTTTAGTTTTGAATTGACACACTCAAGTTCATCTTATCGGGGGTGTAAGGAAAAGATGAGTGCAAATTGACTTATTAATTGTAGGTTTTCTGTGAGTTTATTTAGTTTTTGTATTATGGAGTCTCCTTCTAATGAGCTTCATCGTTTGATTTTTGAGCACTTATGCGAGGCTTCTATACCCATTTGGTTAATTTTTTAGTTTTTGTTTTCTTTCATTTGGGCTTAGACCCTCATTTGTAAATAAAAAAAAAAGGAATTTTGACAGAGAGAATCAATAAAAAGAAAAGAATACCAAAAAAACAAAGAGGAATAGAATAAGCAAAATCAAAATAAAATATACCCCAACTACTACAAGTATTTTAAGTGGAACAATTTTGACCCGTTTGTCCTAATTCCTAAAAGACAAAGACGTGATCCTCTTTTTTTAAAAGATCCAGCCACTAATAGCATAGAATAGAATATGCGACAAATCAAAGTCTAGATTCATGCTCTTTTGTTTTTTCTGTTCCACCTTCTCTCACATTATTTATTCAATTCTTATTGTTATAGGTTTCTCTCCCACTTTCACGCTCCATCATCGTCCGAAAACGCATTCATCTCATCTCTTCTCTTCCGATCTCCAAACCAAAATGCAGGCTACACTTTTACCTCTCTCCCCTTCTCTCTCTCTTTACAAATCTCGCTCCTCTTCTCCTTCCATTCTCAATCCATCTATCTCTTCCTCTTCCTTCTCATCATGCACACCTCTCGTTTTTTCTTCTCATTCTTCAAAATTCATCTCCCTAACACCCCTCCATCATTCCTCCACCCGCTTCCAAACCAAAGCAACCACCACCATTGACTCCTCCGACACCAGTCCTCTCTTCAAAGCTCTAGAGCTTGGAGTTCTTTTTTGTCTCTGGTTCTCCTTTAACATCTACTTTAATATCTACAACAAACAGGTCTTGAAAGTTTACCATTTACCCGTAACACTCACTGCTTTTCAATTTGCTATTGGCACACTCCTTGTAGCGTTCATGTGGGGTCTTAATCTTTATAAAAGACCAAAATTCACTTCTTCACAGGTTTTTACCTTCATCTTGTTACTGTTTTATTTGTTCTGTTTCTGTTTTATATTATTTTAATCATTGGTTCTGTTATTTTCATGCTTTTTTCAGCTTTTAGCAATATTTCCATTGGCTTTGGTACATACATTAGGGAATCTTTTCACTAACATGAGTCTTGGAAAGGTTGCTGTCTCTTTTACTCATACTGTTAAATCAATGGAGCCTTTCTTTTCTGTCCTCCTGTCTTCTACGTTCCTTGGAGAGGTAAGGTCATCAAATTATGCTATTGTTATCAAATTTTAAATTTAACTTTGATGTTGATGTTTGCCTAATGCGATACTGTGATTCACAGTTTAATGTCGTTATTGCTCAATAACTGAACGTGATAAAATGTAAATAATGTATCTTTAGTTCGACTGTCATGTGCGTTGTGCGGATTATGTATGTGATATTTTTGTCTTTATACTTAAATTAGAACTCAAAATTGAAAAACAAATGATTTTTTTTAGTATCAATAGACAGGGTGGAACCAAAGGAAATGTACAAAACAATCTGTCTCATTTTATTCTTTATGTAGTGGGAGCTGTTTTTGTCCTTGTCTACGTTTTCACTGTTGTTTCTTTTTGATAAAGCTGAGGAACAGACAAATGCTGGTTAATGAGTATATTTCTCACTTAATAGTTATTTCTATGTGGTTACTTATGTGTCCATGAGGTCAGAGCTTAGTGATAGGAGTTTTACCTTGTAACTTTGAAGGATGAACCGACAAAGATCAAATTTTCTCCAGGAAGTTTATAAAATGATCATTAGTTCTGCTTTAATTAGTCATAATATATTGTCTATGCTAAGCTTGCACTTTTGAAGGAAAAATAAATCATGGTGCTGCTTCAACATTCAATACATTGTGAATTGATATTTGCAATCTTAATTCTTTACTTAACTTTGTTACAGATGCCGACAGCATGGGTGGTTGCTTCCCTTGTGCCTATTGCTGGTGGAGTGGCGCTGGCATCTGCTACCGAGGTCTCTTTCAATTGGTGAGTCTTAATCCTTCTATAGGAAGAGAAGAGAAGAGTTTAAATGCAATATGAAAAGAACTATTTGGATTCTAATATGTGGCTTTTTTTTCTCCTTGCAATATTGAATAGGGTTGGGTTTTTGAGTGCAATGGCTTCCAATTTGACGAATCAATCTCGTAATGTTCTTAGCAAAAAACTCATGGGTAACAAGGAGGTAATAATATGATATTATGATTGATGAACATGGTTAAGAGTAGCACTTAATAAGTTATGAAACTCTTGTCCAAAATTTAATCACGCGATGTTTGACATTGTGAAAAATCACGAACAAATACCACTGCTATTCACAGTTGTGATATGATTGCAGAGAAATAAAAACTTCACATTGTAGGAGCATACCATTTTTTAGAACCTTGCTCTTATGTTTCATTTCATTTTGTTATATACAAGTATTAAGTAACAATAATTTTGTTCTTCTCAGGAATCCATGGACAACATAACCCTCTTCTCAATAATAACAGTCATGTCATTCTTCTTATCAGTACCTATAGCCCTCTTCATGGAGGGTGTCAAATTTACCCCTGCCTACCTGCAATCTGCAGTAAGTAACTTCATTGTTGAAAATGATAGTAATTTCTGTTAGCATTTTTTTTTTTTTGAAAGAGTAATTTCTGTTAGCATTCTCAAATCAAAATACGTTACTCTTTCCGTAACAAAATATAAGCAAAAAAGTACATACATGGATCAAATCCATGTAATATTTTGTTTATAGTTTGTTACGGAGTGAGTATTTTGACGAGGCTACTAATATATGATTGATATCATTTTTCTTCACAGGGATTAGATGTTCAACAAGTGTACATTAGATCGCTTCTTGCTGCACTTTGTTACCATGCGTATCAGCAAGTGAGTTTTATCTTCTATGCACATTATATTTTCCCATTTTATTCAAGAGTGTTACAATTTCCACTTCTTTTTGTGAAAAAATAAATCAAGACTTTGTGCAGGTTTCTTATATGATACTGGAGAGAGTATCGCCTGTTACTCATTCTGTAGCAAACTGTCTGAAGCGTGTGATAGTTATTGTGAGCTCTGTCATATTTTTCCAAACACCTGTCTCACCAATTAACGCATTAGGTACTAAAATAAAATTGCTTCCTTCTTTTTAATCATATATATCTTGTGTTGAAACTGAAAATTTTATGTGCTTATTAATCCTCTGCAGGAACTGGTATTGCTCTTTCTGGTGTTTTCCTATATTCCAGGGTGAAAAGAATTAAGCCAAAGACTAATTAATTTTCACAATTTTGGTAGCAGCAGCATAACAAACACACCAACTTGTTACAATTTTCTTTATAGGTTAGATGGGGATTCATGATTACTTTTCTTGATATCCCTTTTGTGTGGATATCCTTTTTTATGTCTGAGTCTGAGTGGTGCCTAATGGTTCTACTCAATGAATAATTTATCATCAATTTTTTTTATTACATGTCGCAGTTTTTTGTTAAGAAATGTACAAAACATTAGTTGATAAATGTTGGCCAAGTTTTACCACTTGAAATTTGGTTTCCAAGTTGAGAGTTTCTCACTAAAATTAACTAGTGGTTTGATGTAATCTAGTATATAAAGTGAACTGAAAGATTTTAAAATAACAAATGGAAAATCAGACACCAGATTTTTTTAGAATGAAATGGTTTTCAAATCTTAAATTGAAAATCGATCCAATACAGTAGTACTGCTTCAAATAAATCTTATAGGTCGTTTTCAAAACTTTTTATCTAACTTTAACCCTAACTCCTTTTTTTCTTATACTTTAATCCTTCATTACATGCTTTCAGAATTGGCCTCCACCATTGCGGTCATTTTCATTTTCTAATGACATGGCCAACAGATATTCACATCATCAGCACTTTGAGTGGATAAGTTGAATGATGTGACATCCACGTAGTGTTTGAGTGTTTTTTTTTTTAAATCATTAAAACAGCTTTTATAATCAATCTTTTTTTTTTTAAATTTAAATCATCGCTAACTCTTCCGCAAAGATTTGCTAATATTCTAATCTTTCGACTACTTCTATATTCATTTTTTTTTTGTGGTGTCCGGAATTCGAACCCCAGACCTTACATATATCACGCATTATCTCTACCAACTGAACTAAACTCATAGAGATATATCTACTTCTATATTCTAAATTAGTGTGTAAAGTAGTTTGTTTGTAAAGTAATAAATGCGGTAAAAGTAATGAAACTTTAACACTTTAAAAAATTGTGATGGGATTAGATTGCATTAGCTACTTCTCTAATATATTTTCTTGATGGATTATATACTTTTAGTATTTCAATTATATCTTTATCTATAACTCATCATAAGTTTTCGTGTTTGAGAAAATGGAGAGAGATCTATTGTACCTATTGACTTCTAATGTCTCACTCAATCAATCGATACAATAACATCAAGTTCTGACAGTGGTTTATGATTGTAAAGCTAGCCCAACGTCTAGAAACCAACATCTACAAACGAATTTATTCCATATCCCTTAAGTAACAAGTCTATGTCTCGTACTTTCTAAATCAAAAGTACGAAAATAGAATCATTGATATAATGAAACAAAGATTACTACATATAACCACCAAGATCTAGAGCTTACATCAAATACATAACTAACCACACATGATCATGGTAGCTAGTACAAAGAGATGCAAACAAGTTGGAAGGTCCAAGCTCTGATGATCCCACCTTCTTGATTCTGCCTTGATAAATTTCTTTATGTTTCCATCTCTTCGAAAAATGACTCACGAGTCTTTATATAATCGGCCAAAAAGTGAAGAAGCGATAAGCGAATTGATACTCTCTCAGCGAATCGAGATAACTTTAGAATGAAGCAGTTGCTAGCTCATCCAACCAACTGCATTAACACTTTAGGAGAATTGACACTCGCTTAGCGAATATGGTCTTGCAATCTTCCTTCAAACTCTCTAACTTGATTCACTTTGCTTTTAACTGGTTTGGTGAATTAGCTTGCCCTATTTCCTCAATTCTCTTACTTGGTTCACTCCTAGACCGCTTTGCAAATTGCATGATACTCAAAATTGTTAGATCTTTGATACTCCAATAATTACTTAATCAATTAACTTACACGTGAATTGAAAAAGGCTCAAAGTAGCTATAATGTAAAAGGTAATAAGTATCTAAATAATATAGTTGAATCAATTACTTAGTCAATTAGGTCTTGAATTACATTATAACTACTTTGAGCATTTTTCAATTTCGTGTTTAATACAGTTAGGTTGCTTACTCCCACAATTCTATCTCAAACCATGGAAATTCCATGTTCCTCTGTGTCAATTTCTATCGACGCATTTGCAACCATAATAAGGTGTTGATGTCAACAATTTAATGAAGTCAAGTCAAACGAAGTTCATTGTCTTCTCCATATGCAACAACAACATGATATTTGCGTTTCTTTCGTTTCTCGTTGGTTTGGTGTTGTGATTTGTGAGAGTAACAAAACCATTCATATCACCTTTAATTGGTAGAGTCAAGTTCTACCGACTAAAAAAGTTCTTCAAAACGACATTGATTTGTTGCATCCACGACTGAGCTCAAGAAAAAGAAATACTAACTTAAAAGTATTGTTTTCTATTGCAAGTAGTTTTTAAAATTCTACAAAACGACATTGATTTGTTGGATCCACTAGAAAAAAGAAACATTAACTTAAGAGTATTGTTTGCTCTTGTAAAATAGTTTTTTTTTTTTTTTATCAATGTTATATTTCGATATAAGAAATGTATTCAATCACTCCCAAATTGACGTACGTGGTTTATAGTAATTGTTAAAAGATGTTGCAAATTAATATTAACAGAAGGGTGCTGTTTTAGGAATAGAAGGTTATTGATGAATATATTTACTTTTTTGAGAATTGGTTCAAGAGAGATTTTGAGGTTATTGGATTTGATAATGCCTCTACATTTGTATTTGAATTGTTGAATCCTAACCATTTTATACTTCGTGACAATTGTTCCATAGTTAATGCTTCATTCTTGACACAAGTGTTTCCTTTAGTTTCTTTTACAGCTAAATCTCTCATGGTTTTTGACAAAAAAAAAAACTTTGACTCACAGTGAATGAATTCGCAAGAAACTACTTAAAACACCATGATAAAAACACTTCTTACTAGCTAAATTCAAAAAGAATACTGATCGCCACGAGGCCTCATAAACTATTTGTAGAAGAAAACTTCGAAACTATGAAAAATTGCTTTTGCCACAAAATGATAGAGGGAATTCAAGTTTGACTCTATAGCTGCATTGACCGCTACAAAATATATAAAGGAGACTCAAATTTAAATTTGTAGCGATCTCAATGACCACAAACTTTATGATGGCTTATACCGTCAAAAATCTTATTACAAAGCAAATTTGGGGCTCCCTTAAGAACCACAAATTTAGGAGAATTTAGGATATTTTTTGTTCTAATACGTCTGATGGTAATTTCTTGCAAGATTTTCACAAAATATTGATTAGTTTCATGTGAATGGATCCTCATCATTCAGACATCACGTTTTTGGAACCCATCTTTCAAAACAAAATTGGAACCCAAACTCGTGTTTTTGAAGAAAAAGAAAAAAGGAAACTACAAAAGAAAAGATTAAGATAATTTATAACTTGGCTAAAATAAAATGAAAAGTTACAAAATTTTATGTGATTATATAGTTAGTTATTTGATATGGAGTAGATAAATACTCCCTCCGGTCTTAAATGTAAGAAACAAAAAAAAATACATACATATTAAGAAAGTGGATTGACCACATTTAAGTCATTATAAAAAGTGATATTTTTCTAATTTTACCCTTGTCTTGAAGTAGTAAAGACATTAATGAGGTGAGTTTAATGAGGGTAAACTTGGAATTGTGACATTTAATATGTTCATTTTACTATACTTTTTCTTATATTTGAGACCAACAATTTTATTTTTTTTTTCTTACATTTGAGACCGGAGGGAGTAATGCATAAATATAATGATGGTTAAAATTTAATATTAATTTGTATTCTAACATATATGTTCATTAATATTCATAACTTCAAGAGTCATGTATAATATATAAAGAATGATGGACAGTTGGTGTTTTTGATGATTTACATGTATAACTCTAACAATCATATTTAATACATGGGAATGAGAGATACTCAATTGCTTGTGATTTATCTAATACTTCATCCGTCTCACAATATTAATCGTTTAAAGTTTGTGCATGATTATTAAGAAAATAATTAATTGCGTTGATTTCAATGGTAAAATTAATATTATTCACTATAATACCCTTATTAATTGTAGTTAGTGGAGTAATTAAGTTGAATGAAATTCAATAAATAAGGATATAATAGTGGAAAAATAATAATAAATGCTACATTGATATTCTAAAGTGACAATTATTTTGATAAATAGAAAAAATGCTAAAGAGACAATTATTGTGAGAAGGATGGAGTATCTAAAATTGTTATTTTAAGTTACACGTAATGATATGTTAATTATGTTTTTATCATTTGTAAAATTCGTAATACTTAAAATTTTAAATTTTAAGTTTAAATTAAATTTGTTTATTAAGTACAAAATTAAGTTTTTAATTAGGAGTGAATCCTTAAAAAAAATGCATAAAGCTAATGCACACGCTATTCATTGAATACCTCAATTTTTTTCGAAAAATTATTTTTGTACACCTTTTATTCATTCTACATCAAGATAGAGATAGAAATAGAAAGTAACTTGATAGATATGATAAATAAGTGATCTGATAGGAAGAGATGGTAAGTGATAGAGTTGTGTTATTTGAACAAGAGAAATGATATTTGAACAATTATTTTTTGATAACTTTTTTTTTTCACACTTACATTATCTTTTTATTTTCTCTCTTTTTATTGCTTTGGTTTTTGTACCAATACTTCATTTTCTTTGTAAAATTTTGGCTGTCTCAAAAGTTATCATGATGTTCAAATAACACAATTTTTATTTATTTTTCTTTGTCTCTCACAATGGAGTGAAGGGATGCCTATGAAACGATTTCCTAAAAACAAATACGAAGAAAAAAATACTTTTGAGATTAGAAAAAGTGAATAAATAGACAAGTATGGTTTTAAAGATAATGTAATGTACCGACTCGTAAATAGAAGTCAATTTGACCATTTTTAGGGTGAAGTCAATTTTAACTTTCTTCTTTTTTTAGCTTAAATGCACTTTTGATCTCCCTATTTTAATGTAATCGGAATTTTGATCCCCCTATTTTTAAAATCACTATTTCAGTCCTCTTATTTTACATTTTTTGGGTTTTTTTTAATCCCTCATCAATTTTGATGATTTGTCATTGTCCTAAATGATGTGACGGTGACGTGGCAATATGTGTTGGCTAATTCAATTTTCATGTCATTACTTGGCATTTCCATGCCATTTATTATTAATTGAATTACATAATAAAAATCTAATTAAGTTAAAAAAATTAAAAGAATAAAGTTTAGTTCATTCCATTGAAAATCTGAAACAAAAATTGATGGATGATACACCTCAAAATTTGATTTTATGCAGAATTTGATTTTCCGCAAAATTGGACTTAGGGTTTGTAGTTAAATTGGGGCAAAATCTCATATGAATCTTCGTGAGGTTTTTTTCTCTTCAGATTCTCAATGGAACGAACTAAATCTTTATTCTTTTAATTTTTTTAACTTAATTAAATTTTTATTATGTAATTCAATTAATAATAAATGACATGGAAATTAATAATAAATGACATGAAAAGACCCAATAATGACATGGAAATTGAATTAGCCAACACATATTGTCATGTCACCTTCACATCATTTATGACAGTGACGAATCATAAAAATTGATGAGGGATTAAAAAAACCAAAAAATTTAAAATTGGGGAACTAAAATAGTGATGAGGAATGCTAACAACACTCTCTTTTGAACACTCTCTCTAACACTCACTCTCTTATTGGATGAAATTCATGCATGTCCCACCACTTTGTGTGGGTTCTATTTCCAAAGTGTACACTCACAATGATTTAAACCAATAAAAGAGTGAGTGTTAGAGAGAGTGTTCAAAAGTGAG
>Ga0228711_1012642_pt1 | contig 10251 bp, 5 predicted proteins | sample MedpolnodulmetaG_2_FD_177996 | JGI IMG/M metagenome (GOLD analysis project Ga0228711, IMG submission 177996) | Root nodule microbial communities from Medicago polymorpha collected in Santa Monica, California, United States - brown nodules | ecosystem: Host-associated > Plants > Roots > Nodule...
GGGGGGGGTGTGCCTTGGAAGAGAATGATCTGTTTGGAGGTAGAATATGAATAAGATTAAGGATGATGTTGATGGAGGTTGCATGCGTGATAATATTTGTCAAGAGGTGGGTGATGGGCCCTCCACTTTGTTTTGGAGGGAACTATAATTTCATGGATCTTCCATAGATGGATTTGGTAAGATTATTGAGCTAGCTGAAAACAAAATGGTGACTCTAGTTTAGATAAATTCTTTAGGTTTGAGTGTAAATGGTGAAGCGTGGAAATGGCGGAGGAGGATGTTTGATGATGACAGGTCATCTTACGTTATTCTTAGCATGTTTTTCAGTCAATTTCCGTAGGTTTTAGCAGAAAAAGGAGGAGTGTTAATGTATTAGAACGATTGCATATGATTCAGGACGTTTGTAATGTTTTATATATTGGAGTTTGTAATTCTAGTTTTCCCCGAAACATAACAATTTTAGGAGGGTTTTGAAGTAATTCACAAAGAAATCATGCAAATCGGCAAATCAAGAACATCTGAAGAATTGTCAAGACTTTGGGAAGACCAAGAATGAAGATTCAAGAGGCCTCATGAGACTTTACATAGGCAGGAATTTTGTTCCCAAGATCCTGAGGCAAGTTATTTGAAGACAAAGACCTAAAAACGACAAAAATCGGAGAAATTGGGCTCAAGAAGTTGATGCCATGCGCCTAAGGCATGCAACATGCACCCCAAGCATCTCAAACGCGAGGGGCGCAGGCATAATTTTACTCGTTTTGTGGGTTTAGCCTGCGATTTTAGCCCAATCCCAATTAGAAATTTCCACTATAAATACTAGCCTTCCGCACTCAGATTTTTCGTTCAGAACTGTGACAGTTCAAGAGGAAGGTTACTTTAGAGCTTCGGGAGAGAATCTATCTTCTCCTTGATTTTCTAGGGTATGTTTTTATCTTTAGTAATTTGTTTTTAGTTACAATGTGTTACATAATTTTTTTAGGTTAGAGTTCTAATATGAACCTTTGTATACTTTTGTTGGATATATATATTTAATTTAATGTCGTTTATATTTTATTTATTCTTTTGTTCGCTATTAAGTTTTATTAGGAAGTAGTTTATTTCTGTGATAGGTGCAACCCTATATTAGGTACTTATGTTGTGACATGGTCTAATATTGCTATCACTAAGTGGATGTTTATATTTTGATATTTATATCCTTTTACTGATAATTATCTGTCTAGGAAGTAAGTGATTTTAACCAGCCAAAGATGTCATAGGAATTGTTGACCCTAGACGTAGGTACTTAGTGGCTAAAAATTATCAAGACTGGGTGGTGCCCTACCGAACCTAGGAATTAACTAGTTAGTAATTAGGGAAACAAGTGCCTAGTTGAAGGAAATAAGTTGTAACCTAATAGAACCATTCTCTTGAAACCCTTAGCAAGGTAGACATAGATTAGGGTTGTCCGTTTGTAGAACTACTAAGAAAGCATAGAGAGAGTGTGCTATGAGTGTCCTAAGATTCATTGGTGGGCAGAAGTAAGGGAACCTTGGCCTTCATTGCCTTGGGAAACACTAGAAATCCAAATTTGGTTTATGTTTCAATTACCTTTGAATTAGCAAGACTCCGCACGTTAGAATCACCGTGCGATCAGCAGGTGCAGTTATCCATCGGAGGGATAGACCAAAGTAGGTTAGTAACGTCCCAACGACCTTATCACTTGTATAGTCTTCCTAAGATAAATAAACGCGGCATTACTGTTACTTATTATCCAACAAATATACATAGGGATTCGAAGAATCTTAACCGCTGCTTACTTTTTTGCAACCAAAATAGGTAACTTGCTATGTTGCAAACAGATAAAAATTGCAAGACTTTCTAATCCTTTTTTTTTATATCGTCAACTTATAAAAATAAGTAAGGAGAATTGTTTGGACGAAACGACAATCCATGTGGATACAATACTCTACTTATCACTTTATTACTTGGTAATCGATTTGGTACACTTGTCATAACTGAAATCATGCATCATTTGCTTGGAAGGAGGAGTTGTTGGGGGAGTGTGTTGAGTGTTTAACTTCCGTTGTTTTACAGGTTAATGTGACAGACCAGTGGGTTTGGAAATTATAGTCCTGCCATTGTTACACGATGAGTAGCGCATATAACAAGTTGAAGGTGGGTGATGATAATAATTATCTGAAAAATAATGATGTTTTGTGGTTAAAAGTGGTTCCGCTAAAAATTAATATTTTTGCTTGGTGTTCAATAATTTGTTATATGTCACTTTTATGGCAGAATTTGGTCTCTAGTTTCACGGTGGTTGGGATTCTCAACAATAATTCATGGCACTTTATTGGAATATTTAACTCAATTAGGACGATTAGGTTGTTATTCAAAAAGCATTCAAGTGACTTTTAATATTATTTTGCTTTATGTGGTTTAGGTTACTAGAAGGAGAGAAATAGTGGCATATTTCATCATAATTAAGAGGATCACTTGCAATCTTTAGGTGAAAAAATTAAGCTTCAATCCTTTTGGTGGTTGAAATCAAAATTTGTTAGTTTGATTTTGGTTATCATTTTTGTTGATTTTGATTATCAGTTTTGAAGGCTTAATCTTATTCCTTTCTTATCTATTGTAACTTAGCTTGTGTTCTTTGTTGCTTTAGTTTCTCATTGTATGTAATTTTGAAACTCTTTTTAAGTCTTTTCTGGTACAACTTGTGCAGAAATGACTTTTTTTTTTTGACAAAAACAAAACGTTATTCATTCATTCAAATCGATAGAGTACATTAGATACAAACATCACTAAAAACGTAAAGGGTGAACCTGCGAACAAACTCACAACACCCAAGTTAATAGCATACAACGGCAAAATGCCTACAAATAATATGATAAAACCTAAGTCACCGAAATACTCATGCTTCCAGATCTGCAACGTTGACGCCCAAATCGTTGGTTGAACTCGTAATTGATTGATGTAGATATTTCAATAGGAACTAAACAAAAACCGTGACAAGACGCGAAATAAAACGCCGCGCAAGACGACGAACAACACAACTTCGCACTTAGACGACGAAATCACAAAAAACACAAAAGTAAAAACTTGATAGATGTGAAAACCACTTATTTAGATTGAAAGAAAAAGGGAAAAAAGATGTAGAGGGGTGATTCTAGGTCAAAAAATGACATAAAACCACCCCTACTCGACGAACGAAGAAGAAAGAAAGTTTAGAGAGAAGTTGGAGTTTCTCTCACTAGAGAGATGGTCATTATCTTGGAATGACTTGTTTTGGTTAGTAATATATTTCATTTTGGCCTTTAAAAAAAAATATATAGTTAAAAGCAACATTTTTATGTAATATTTATTCAATGAACTAAAGAGACAAACATAATACATATATGTACTTTAGTGATATCTAATAATTATTCGAATTTAAATGATGAATTTCTTTCATGTGAAAATTATTAAAATTGTTTAATAGATGAAGACAAGACATTGTTTTTTTACTATATAAAGTGTTAATACAATTATACATTTACTACGCCCAAAGGTGAAAAAAATGGCTAAAATTATTAAGTTTGTTTATTTTATGATACTTTGTGTTTCCTTATTGCTTATTGTAGAAGCTGGTGGAAGTAAGCTCATTCTAATTTTTTTAATCTTATGTATAATCTTTCAATCGATTTTAGTAATCTTTCTTTATTCTTATTTTATATTACAGAAGAATGTGTTACTGACGTCGATTGTGAAAAACTATATCCGGGTAGTAAGCCTCTGATTTGCAGCATTGGTTATTGTTATAGTTTATACAAAGGTAAAATTTATTTATCTATTATTTATAAAACTTTTTTTCTTTGATTGTTATAATGTTGTTACTCTTATAATTTGTCGAAAACTTACATATATTTCCTTGATCCTAAAATTTCTTTGTTATCATTAGAAACATTTTAAATATATATTTTTTTAACGTAATGGAAGTAAGTAAAACACGAAAATTCAACCACACATCCGTTACTAATTTATATTATGATCAATCATATTATCAACCATACATTGAACATGTATCTCTGTTTAAGCGAAGCTATGAAGACTTATAAACCGAACTTTAGATACCATTAGTTATTTCATCCCTAGCAAGACTTAGGTTACCCTCTAAATGTTAATTTAAAATATTTTGCCTCTATTCGTCCCAAATGTGTGTTGCACCTTTCCAACACCTAAGAATGCTACATGCTCAAATACTTATTGATAGAATTTATAACAACACATACTCAAATACTTTAAAAAAAAAAAGGAATGTTAGAAAATAATATTGATTCTACCTTAACAAATTAATTAACTAAACAACCGAACAATCCCTTTGGAAAAGTCTAAATAATTTGTAATTCAAAAGAAATACAAAAACAAAGTTATATCGAATTATGATAAATTTTAAAAAAAATATCTTCATAACAAAGACTCAAATATTAATATTCTCTCTTAATATACCATGGTTTTTACGAACCGTTGGTATACATAAATAGTTCTTTAATTAAATTGTTTTCATTAACACAAGATGTGTTTGTAAAAAACAATAGCAAACGAATTATGGAAAACTCAAGGGCATAAATCAATAACGAAATAGGAGGTAATTATGGTTGAAGAAAATTACCGAAAGACTCAATCAATAGGTTAGAAAATCCCTAGAACATCCGTCGTGTCATAACTCAATCGATAGGTTAGAAAATCCCAATAACGAAATCCCTAGAATATGTACTTCATAATTTAATGGGGATTAGAATATAAGTTATTTGTTTAAGAATTAAATTCGTGTTTTAACTAATTATAAGGCTCCCTAAAAAAAAACTAATTATAAGGTTGATCTTCAGAATGTTTGTTTTGTGTATATTTTTGTGATGAATATTATTAAGACGGGTGACCTGTCTCAAGAAAGGCAAGGATGGTGTTATGATGATGATTTTTTTATGAGTTACCTAGCTTGTGAGAGATGTGGATGATATTAATAATTTTTATATGATAATTTTTTTTGGATTTGAGGTTGTGAAACATGCATCATATTAAGGATTTTGACATCCAAGTAAACATATTAAATGAATCGGATGGTGTGTGGGGTTTGTCAACCTAGTTTAGGAGGTGATTATTTTTTAGTGTGGAAATGTCAATTACTCTTTATGTTTCATTGTTGTTAGGGCATACTTATGAGCTGGGAAATTCATTCTAGGCACAAGAAAATGTCATACTAATATAGATCTTGTAGTTTGATATGTAAACCTTAGATGGTTTGGAGTTATAAATGTAGATTTATGTTGGTTTCTATGCATTTTTATTGTTGTACAACGTCGAGTCACATATAACATATCTAACACCTTGTTTTCTATGTGTTTTTCTCTTTTATATGTTGTATACAGAGCTAGCTTCTCGCTACATATAGTACTGAGATGTTCGTTCCAGAGAGTAAAGTGGAGAATTATTCTCTAACCCTTGTTATGTTGTTCATAAATGTTTGTTTGATTGTTATTTATGTTTAAAACGGATTGTAAGGTGTGATACTATGAGATTAGGGCTGATGTTATCTAGTATTTACTAATTTTATTATAAGAAAAATGTAAGGCTCTAAGAAGCCAGAATATTTTATTTCGAGTTATGAAATTGAGCTGTTATTTATGGTGATGTTGTGATGTTTTATTCTACATGAAATTTTATTATTAGTGCGAACAAATAATATTACCATTTTCAATTATATTTAATTTAGCTTATGTTACTCTTATTAAAAAAACCTTCCATATTTTTGGTTAATTTAATAATTTTAGTTTGGTTGTTACATTAGTTGTATCTGAAACTTTTTTTTGTTGTTGAAAGAATATTGGTATCAGAAACTAGTTTGTCTAGTAAATTGTTCTGTGAAACATGTCTATTATGTTATCGTCAATATGTACATTTTAGTATAATTTCTGAACAGTATGTATGATTTAGTGTCCTCTTACAAGGATGAAAAAGTATAGTTTATACTCCAAAAATAGTTACTATTTTCTTTGCTTTGACATTCTATGGATAGTGGTGTTCGACACCCGTATGACAGGTGTCAGACAACTTAGACAAATCTTTCCAAATAGTTTGTTTTTTTCTTTTCTTATAGACTCCTTAGAGATATATCTCAAACACATTTACAAGGGTTATAAATGTTTTGAAGGATCATTGTTAATCAATGAAGGGTCAAATAAATTAAATTTGATTACAACATTTTTAACTTTTTTTTATAGTAGATGGATAAATAAAATGTTAGTAACTATCGTATTTTGTTTTAGAACTTTTTTAAAATGAAATAAATTGATAAATTTAGATGCACACATATATAGTTTGATTATAAATTTTTTCTTTCATATTCATAAATAAATAAAAGAAATACTTCCTCCGGTCACATTTATAAGAAGAAAAAAATACTTGTTAAATTCATTTAATATCCAATGTATTTGGTCATTAATATATACCAAATCGATGATGCATTCAATGAACCTAGTGTATCTGGTCAACTTATCAATTTGCATAAATCTGAAATCTCGTTTGGCCGAAATGTACCTGATGATCGTAAAATCTTATTCCAAGGTTAGATGCCAATTAAAGCTGTTAAGTGTGTAACATCCCGATTTTTAGGATATTATTATTAATTATTTATTATTTATTTGTTCGATGTGTTTGAATTGTTGAGTTAATTGGTTTTTATTAGAGATAGAGGAATTAAGAGTATTTTGGTAATTTGAGAGTGAAGAGTATTTTAGTAATTTAAAAGTGGAGGATTAGTAGTAACTTTGAGGAATTAATATAATAGAAGTAAATAGTAATAAGAAGGTTTAAGTGAAGTAAAATGAGTATTGTTATTTTTTTAGTAAGAATAATGACAAGGCCCAATAGGAGTTAAGTGAACCAAGCTCAATTGATGTGGTTATATTAGAGGAATTCTGCTCTTTACCCAACACATTTTGCTCGCGCCCAACTGAAATACCGAAAATACTCATGTGTGAGTTAACTCACGCTGCGTGCTGTTTTAAAGACAGGCAGAATCTCATTTCCTTATCCTCATCTAAAATCTCCAAAATCTCTCTGAAATCACCCAAATCCAAAATTCCTTCAAGTTCAAATCAAACAACACTTCATTAACAAGTAAGTTTTCATAATCGAACCATTAAGCTTTTATGTTTATCTATTAGATTTTTTCTCTTAGAAATTTTTTAGATTTAGGGTTTGTTTAAATTTTAGTTTTTTGAGCAAGAAATCATACAATGTTTACATGAAAATGTCATGTGTTGCTTAAATGTTTAGATGTTTGCATGTTTATGTTGTAGTTATGAGTTTTAGGGTTTATGTATAATTTGCACTTCAAGTGTTTGCTGAAATGTTTGAATGAGTTTTTCATTGATTGTTTTTAATTTCTTATTGTGTAGATTTGAAGCAATGGCCGATATGTTCGACGTTCAAAAACAATTCAACGGTGGAAAAGCTCAGAGGTTGAAGATTCGGTACCTTAGTGTCACGTTAAGAGGTCTCAAGGATCAACTAAATGAATTCAACCAAGGAGTCAACTCCATAGACACAAGGAGGGTGGAATACGTTCAGTATAAACGTGACACGTTCGAAGATAGGAGAATATCATTCAGTTGGGTGGAATTAACGAACGATGACGACATGACAAGCATGTTTTGGGAGCACAACATTTTACCGTGGATTGATATGTGTGTAACGTTGCTGAGATCAACTGAAGATATTCTCAACAGTATGATTCCTCCAGAAGATCGTGATTAGGTAGGGAATGCACCTTCCAACTACAACAATTGCGTTACCTCTGAAATGGGATAATTCAAACTTGCTAAATGACATCTCTCAAGCATTCACCCGGAAGTTCTATTGTTCCTTTCAAAACAACATGTATTATGCAGAATCAACTATCTAAGTTATGATATCGAATTCCTTTATATAGTTGAGTGTCACGGAATGGACCTCATTCTTTATGTGATGACTCATCTTATATGAGGGAATTCGGTGTGATAACATATATAGTTGATTTTGCATAATACATGTTTTGAAAGGAACAATAAAACGTCCGGGTGAATGCTTGAGAGTTGTTGTTTAGCCAGTTTGAATTTATCTCATTTCAGAGGTAACAAAATTGTTGTGCCACATATCTCTACCCGAATGTAATGTAATGATATGACATATTTAGGAACTTTATGTAATGTAATGTAACTTTTATTCGAATTTATTTAATACGCAACTTTATTCGAATTTATTTAATATGAAATTTTTATTCGAATTCACGCTGAGTTTAATTAGTCTTTATTCGAATTTATTTAATACGCAACTTTATTCGAATTTATTTAATACGCAACTTTTTATTCGAATTCACGCTGAGTTTAATTAGTCTTTTTTCGAATTTTTTTAATACGCAACTTTATTCGAATTTATTTAATACGCAATTTTTATTCGAATTCACGCTGAGTTTAATTAGTCTTTTTTCGAATTTTTTATTCTATATAAATAAAAAGAATGGAACAAAACTAATACATAAATAAAAAGAATAAAAATTGAACAAAAATAATCATAAAATAAATGCAAATAGAAATAAAAATAATGAAACAAAAATAATACATATAACATCTCATTTTATTAATATGATTGATACAATTACAATAATTGATATATTTTATTCGAATTTACTAAATCTACTTCTTTGGGGTAAAAAGAGATCAACCTTGGGGCAAAAAGAGACCAATCTTGGGATAAAAAGATACCGATCTTTGTAGGGCAAAAAGACATCAACCCTTGGGGTAAGTCTAAATCTGGTTCTCTTTATACCCCAAGAAAATTCTTTTTACCCACCGTAAAAAGTTTTAGGGGTAAAAAGAAGCAGATTTAGTTTTACCCCAACGATTGACATCTTTTTGCCCCAGATCGATCGGCCTCTTTTTACCCCTCGATTGGCCTATTTTTACCCCTAGATTGACATCTTTTTACACCAAAATAAAGACTAAAAAAAGAAGGAAAAGAAGGAGATGTATAGGGGGAGAGGGTGAGGAGGAGAATATGTGAGATGATGTGAGGAAATGAGGAAGTTTGGAGGGGTATTTATAGGTGGGAATGGTAACATAGGTTATAACTACAATAAATGTAGTAAAAAAACGTGTAAAACTTGTAAAAAAACGTGTAGAATCAAGGTTGAAAAGCTGACAACCGTCGAAAAAACGTGTGTTTTTGAGCTCAGACCACCGGCCAACCTGCGTGAGTTAACTCGCGCACAGGCCAGTGGTGCGTGAATTAAGTCACGCCGAGCTATTAGGTGTGTGAGTTAAGTCACGCTGCGTGACTTAACTCATGCAAGGGTATATTTGGAAAATTAGTTGGGCGCGAGTGTTTTGTGTTGGGTAAAGAGCAAACTCCATATAAGAGTGTTAATCTTCAGAAATTATGGTTGAGAAATCATTTGTTAAGTTTACACATAGAGGCAAGAGAGAAAGAGAGAGAAGATTTAAATGGAGAAAGAGGAGCAAGCTTGAAGGACTAAAATGAAGAGGGTAGATTGAAGTTTAGGAGGCTTAACTTTTGGATTAAGAATTAAGAGGAAATGTTATTTTCACCATCTAGAACTTATGACAATTGTGTGGTTGTGTGTTATGTACTATGAGCAAATTTTCCCCCATCGTTAGTCCATTGAAGACTTAAACTATGGTTGCATTATATATCTCTTGGTCTATCCATTCTATGTATTCGCATTACTTAGTTAGTTAACTCTCAAGGCAATTTTGGTTTTTGGAAGTTTTATTTCTTCAAATATCATTCTTAAGAAGTTAATCAAATACATTTTTGGAAGTTATATTTTAGATAGTTATTTGGCTGGTTACTTTTATAGGATACTAGGTATATAACACGTGCGTTGCACGGGTTTGATTGAAATATTTTTATTAAAAATAACAATTTTATTAGGCTAGTTGAATTATATATTGATTTCAAGTAGACAAAATACTTTTTTTTCCTGTTAGAGAGGATAAAATATATAAATAGATATATAAAAATTGCTCTTATACATAATATGTCATTTACCGATATATAAAAAAAAATCAATAGAAGACCCTTCAAAACTCCATAAATAAATAAATAAAATTGCATTTGAATTATTTGGTCCTATTTAGGCCTTAGTACATTTTTTAATACATGTTTATATTCCAAAAAAATTATGGATGACAATAAAAAAAATATCTTAGTTTTTGTAGCACGGATTTA
>Ga0228711_1012643_pt1 | contig 10250 bp, 8 predicted proteins | sample MedpolnodulmetaG_2_FD_177996 | JGI IMG/M metagenome (GOLD analysis project Ga0228711, IMG submission 177996) | Root nodule microbial communities from Medicago polymorpha collected in Santa Monica, California, United States - brown nodules | ecosystem: Host-associated > Plants > Roots > Nodule...
AAAGCCCATAAGAATGTGTCGATAAGCAACAATGTGCAACATGATCTGTTTTCTAGACTGAATTGTTTGCGAATGTTATCATTTAGAAGTTGTGGTCTCTCAGAGCTAGTTGATGAGATAAGCAATTTAAAACTTTTGCGTTATCTAGACCTTTCTTACACTTTGATTACAAGCTTACCTGATACCATTTGTATGTTGTATAATTTACAAACACTCTTGTTGGAACGGTGTAACATTAGAGAGCTCCCTTAAAATTTTTCCAAACTCATCAACTTACGTCATCTTAAACTCCCTTATGAAACAAAAATGCCAAAGCATGTAGGAAACTTACAGATTATCTAATTTATATATTCATCTTTTGTGATAGAATACTTTTATGCTCACTTATACTTTTCTGATCCTAAAAATGCATCAACCACTTTGACTTAAATTTTGTTTTCAATTTTCCTGTCATTGTTATTTTATTTTCTGAATAATCTTTCTAAATGTGCAAAAATGAATGCTTTACTAAAAACATTAATGTTTTCCGATTGAAAGCACAACTATTTTTGGTTACTATTCTGACTGTGTTCGTATTTGTAACACTAATTGTCTTCTTTTCTCTTTGTGTCTGTCCAGAACACATGATACTGTAAAAAAGAAGCCAATTTCAACAATGAGATCACGACTGTAGTTTGATGAACTAGGTAGTGTGGTGTTATGAAAATGCTGGTAAATACATACCTACTAATTTGTTAAAAAAATCTGGATGCAGAGTGCTGAAGAGAAAAGAGGAAGAAGAATAGGAGGAAAATCTCAGAAGATGGCGATAAGGAAAAAAGTCCAAGTTCAAAGAGGGAAAAGACTAGGAAATGAGTAAACGGAAAAATGTTTTTTCAGCATTTTCTGAGTATGGATCATTGATAGTGATAACATGATAAGTGGGCAAGGTCAATCAAGCGGAGCAAAAGAGCGACATGTCCAAAGATTTGTTGTCGGGTGGCGACTGGGGGTATGGTTCAGGGATGATGTTGTAATCTGAATTGTAGTATTTAAGTATAAGTTGTGCACTATAAACCCTAATCTTTCATTGATAATACAAAGGAACTGCAGCTTTTCTGCAGTCGGAGATGTGTAAAGAACTAAAACGTAGTAATGGTATCGACACCGATGAAATGTTTGAAAACATAGACAGCGGAAGGGAAGAAGTCACTGCTTAGCCGAGCTGGAAGCTATACTCTAGGGCCAGGGGTTGGTGCATTGATGCCGAGAATACGCTACCCAATCCAGATGTTGATTGTTATATTAATAATATATATATTGATTTTTCTAGCAAGGGTAGCTACTAGGAAGAGTTGACGGTATGGATCTCTAATCTTCTCTTACGTGAGACACGGAGATGGAAGAATGGTAGGCCAGTCTTGACACAAATGGGCTTTCAGCTATTTCGATATAAACAATAAGGAATGGGACTCTAGGAAAAGACAAATTATCCATCCTAGGATCCTGTTTTCCCTGATTAGATAGGGGAGCAAAAGCACGACAAGCATAGATATCATTATGGGAGAAGTAGGCAATATTGGCCGAACTTCGTTACCAAACAATGTGTGTTTGTTATTTGCGTTTATTGTTCCTTTAATCTTGATTATGAACTGGTTTGCTGTTCTAACATATTTATTGGCAACACACCATGTTTACATTGGAAGGGAATCCAGTTTAAACTGTCACATTCCACTCAAATCCTTTTCTTCCCTCTATTTTTCTCTTCTGTTGTTGTAATCAGTCTCTACTCAGAGCACTCTTAGGCTACATTTAATTGAGTAGATGAAAACTTGAAATCAGAAAAATGAAACATTTTATTGGGAGGACAATGCAAATGATACTTGCATATCGAATCAATTAGCTTCACATGTCGCCTCTAATCGAATGGTTTTTGAGATGACAAACACATCAATATAGACTTTCTCTCTATCAGGAATAATATCTGATCTTGAGATATCATGACTTACTAAATTCTAAAAGTGTCCTCAAATGAATTACTTATAAAACAAGTTTAGTGCATACGATATAAACGTGGAGGAATATTTGATATGAAATTAAACTAACTTTATTCAGTTCCTGGTTCATTTGATGTATGATTAGATGGATCCTGGAGGAATATTTTGCCGGGCTAAGAAGGTTGTCTTCCTATGTTTTGGGACAGTGTGAGGGTAGTTTGGGAAACTATGATTGTGGTGATTGTGTGAAGAGTGCTGATTCAATTTCTGCTAAGATTTATCTTTGTAGTTGCTTTATCAGTTATAACTTTTACCCCAATGGAGTTCACAACACATCTTCTTCCTCTTCAGGTAAATCACTCCCTATGTGCATGTTTGGATTAACCGAGCTATTGTCTGTGTTTGGATTTCCGGTAAATTTGATAGAATTGTTGTAATTTTATCAAAACTTATACCTTTGAATTCAATAAAATCAGGTGCTGATTTCAGAATCATTTGATGTATGGAGTGAGTTCACAACCCTGGCACAATCATTTGTACCAGGGTTGTGCTTTAGGATGTGGTAAAAAAAAAAATTAAATATACATAGGGAAGTTATGCAATTGAGAGGTTAGGCAGTTATTTGATGTAAACTGACACAATCAGTCTCTATTTAGTAATAAAAATTGTGTTTCAGTTTTAATTCTTACAATTAAAATCAGTTTCCATCAGATGTCTTTTGAAAACCAGTGCAAAAATAAATAAACAACACTATGTTACGCAGCGCCAACATTCTGCTATATCTGATGTGCTTGTGTAAACAAAATGGTCTTGACAGAAATTATATAACAGAATTTGAAGTTTTTTTATATTGTTCATTTGAATCATAAAATATAACCATTGAGACAGCTCTGCATAATATGTAGTTGACAATATGCTCACTGCTTTCAAATATAGTTCTTACAATGGTAAGTTCTGTGAATTCGTAGGCTACACTTAACTGAGTAGATGAAAATTGGAAATTAGAAAAATGAAACATAAGGATACAAAAGTTTTGAGATTTTACATCCATTCGTATGTTTAAGGGTAATTTAATTTAAAATCTGCTTACTTTCTGCTTCATGCATGGTTTAGGTAGAGAAAGCATTGTTTGTATTGTGCTGCAATAAAAAGGTAGCAAGGCATTCACATTCGCAAATAAAGAAAATTTCGGTCTTTGTTTCTTTCATCCAAAGCTAATTTGGATTCAAGATAGAGTATCATGATCTTGACGCAGGCAAGGGAAGAGGCTGACATTGTGTGAATTCCATCCCTACAAATTTGCTCAAGGTTTGTATTCAAGCATTATAATGAAACATATTTCCCTTGTATAAAGGTCTTCTATATAAAAATATGTTTCAAAGTTATCTGCAACAAATTGTCATAGAACATATTGAATTGAAAATCACAGTTCCTATTTGTTATTCTTCTAACTTTGTGTTCCATAATTTTTAGTCTTCTTATGAATGTGAGAAAGATGAAGGAGAAAGAGTGTTCTTGGGAACACACGGTAGAGAAGAAGAAGGGGTATGGGTTTTCCACCTCTCTTTTCTTTTTCTGGATATTTTTTTTTTTTAAAAATTTTGTATGAATGTTGATGAAGAAAAATGAAGAAGAAGATGAAGAAAATAAAAAAGATTAGATGTTGGTGGTTCAGTGTTGTACACAGTAGACCTGCAATCAAACGGTTGAAATTATATCAAAAATATTAGGCATTAAAACACTTTATTAAGCCAAAAATAAGTGACACACTTAATAATTAAGTGACTAAACTGAGAAAATAAAATAAGTTAAGAGACTAGAGAATGTATTAAACCATAAATTAATGACATGACACTGTTTAGGTTTTTCATTTTTGAGAGGATGACATGACACTTTGTTGTTAAGGAGAATTTTACTGGGAGCTTACATGGTGTTTTATAACAGGAATATATGTTTTGATATTGATATGAAACCTATCATTGTTGAGAGTGAAAAGAATATAGATGTGTGTCACCTATATATATAAGTCTGAATGAAACAATAAGGCATAGAAATTTGCTGTTCATACTTCTTTGAAAAACACCAGTAAAAGACGTAAATGACCCGACGACACTTATCTACCGAGGCAAAGAACCGGCGGTAGTTAACTACTGAGGTTCCTTCCGCAGTTAACTGCCGATGCTCTGTTATAAGAACAAAACAGACATAGAATTTCCAAAACTTTGTTACGGTTTTGACTTCCATAGGTGCGATTTTCACCAAGCTCAAGCCATTCCAAGCCAAATACAAACACAAAATCGAGTAAGTGCAAAAACATATTGAAATTTGTTGGAGAAAAAGATAACTAACAAATGTTTGTTACGAGAGAAATGTAACATATTAAATTTATTGAAAAGAAAAAGTGTGTGTGCAAAAAAATAGGAATATATTGGTGGATTAAAATGAGAGTATAATAGAAAGAAAATGTGTAAAAATATACTTCGTTATTTTTGTGTTAATCTTCTAGAACGACACCTAAAAAGGAATGGAAGAAGTAATAATGACTTTTTTTGAGCAACTAATAATAATAATGACCTTTTATTTATTCCTTCATTTCATCATTTTTTACGGATCACTTAACTTAATATTTTAAATAATCAGACAAAATCTTACAACTTTTAATAATTTATAGATAAAAGTGAAAAGAGGAGCACATTAGTGTGCATGTGACCATCTTAGCGCTAACATAGATTATAGATAAAGGAGACTTTGCTCTTCCACAATTTGATCCACCGTCACAAATCAAAATAATTTGTTTTTTTCCGGTGGTCGGGGTTTGAACCTCAAACCTTATATATATTATGCATTGTTCATATCAACTGAACTAAGTTTACGAGGATACAAATTAAAGTATCCAATAACAACTCTTTTGCTCTAAAAAAATAGCTTAATAATCTTGTAGACTATTCAATATTTTTTAATTATATTGTTTCTATTATTATATTTCAAAATCCGAGAATTTAATGAAACGGTCACAGCCATGCTTTGAAATTCAAGTGATAATAAACGAAATTAAAAAAAGAGGACAGTTGACATACAACCATTTTATTTTATTTTAAAAGAAGGTACTTGTAGCATTTCATTAATAATAATGTTCTCAATACAGTGAGGAATATTAAAATAAGTAGTGGAACTAACTAGTAATGTGACATCTACAAGAACACGAGCTACCACATTGACTTGTCGCTGGATAAACTCGACCCCAAAGTTTGTGAATGAAGTGGTAAACAAAGCCCGACACACCGTAATAAGGTGACCAAATTCTGTGATGTCGATTATATGCATCGTTTGTAATTTTGGAGTCTACCTCGAAATCAATATGGTCAAATTGTTATCACTCGGCCATTGTAGCGCATAATACAAACCCAATGCTTCTCCTACTTCAACCGTGTAAACAAGATCGAAACTCAAAGTCTGCGCCAAAACAAATGTTCTCATCTGTCACACAAATGTCTATCCCTGTTTGGTTCAAATTATTAGTAAAAGCCGCATCTATATGTTGCATTTATACGACCATTGTTTTATTTTTATTTTTAATGGCAAATCTAAGAAATTAGTTTTTAGATTTCGGTAACTGCAAGTCTCAAGCAACTAAAAAATTAAAACATGAAATTATTTTCAACATCGTTCAATTGAAACTTTCTCATTTGTTTTTTCCTAGTTTCCATTTTTGTGCAATCTACACCCTTGTTGAAGGCACGCCTTGTACCAGCCTGCAATCGACTTCTCTTGGCTTCTTTCTCATCCTACAAACAACTTAAACATTGTTCGACCACAAATCAGATTAAAAAAGATACAAAAAGGAAGAGTTGGAACAATGTAGAATATTCACAATCTTCATAACCATCAATTAAAAAAAAACATTAGAAAGTAAAAATACACTCTCAAACCCACACCAATACACTCTCTATTAAAAAAGCACGTGTTAAAAACTAATTGCTTAATTTTCTTGCAGGATGAGTCTTGTGTAATTGTTTTTAATTTCTTTAAGAAGTCTTGTGCAATTGTTAAGTTGATATTTGTTTCCTTCAAAGAAAGAAAATGTTGATATTTGTTACAACTCAAGTTAAACACACAACCTTTTTGAGGTATTGCTAGTTTTGTCATTTATAAATATTTTTCCATTGGATTGAGAAGTGTGGGTACTTTTTTTGAAATTTACCCTTGATCTCAATTCTCAAGGAACATTTTTATGTGTTACATAATACTCCCTTCGTCCCGCAATAGATGATCCATTTGAAAGTATATAATTTTGACTTAACTTATTTTGACCATATTTTTCTACTAATATACAAAGATAAATAATATCATATAAGATGTTGTTAGATTTGTCTTGATGAGTATTTTCAAAATATCAAATTTTCATAATTTTTTCTAATATATTATTCAAGATATTTAAGCTCAAAATTATGCATTGACATGCGTAATAAGGTCAACTGTGTCAAGTATTATGGGACGGAGGGAGTAGTAATCCACAATCGAGACAAAGGGAGGAAAGGGTCTGACATACCACTTTCTAAGCTATTTTTCGTGTTGCCCGTTAGCCCTTCACGATCTTGTCATTTATAAAAGACACCTAGTTTGCTTGAGAAGTGTGTTCATTATAATCTACATTTGACCTCGATTCTCAAAAAATGTGAGATTTTTAGATGTACCTGAAACCCCTCTCACATGCTCCTGGTGCATGGTCATAGGCACTTTGGTGCCTGTTCCTTGCGGCCCAAGGCGTTGTTTTTGTGACTTTTTGGTGAAGAAAGACTGCGATTTTTGCCCAAGTTCAGGTGGAATGTCACGACCAAGGTTCGAACTCCGGTACTTCTATCTAAAAAAAGTAACTTATGCCTTTAAAAAAAAAACACGACAAAGTTAGGCCATTGGTTTTTTTGGTAGTTACTTAAGCAATAGAATAAAAAAACCATCTCTTTTTTATAAACCTATTGATTTTACACATTTTTTTATTATGGATATTTATGTAATTTTATACATACACATATTTTATAAATTGGGTTTGTAATTTTCTCAGAAACTAAAATTTTTCTTCATTTTTAAAAAATAAATTATATGTCCTTGAAAAATAAAGTGGGAGGAATTGTGACATGAAAAATTCAATCAATCACCTGGCAAAACAAAACAAAAAAAAAACAGTTCAAACCAGTCAATCAATACTTCTATATTACGATGATAATAATAATGACTTCCAAGTCAATGTATATAATCACACTGCAGCTTCCTTCCTACTCACGTAAATGTCAAAAGATGGGGAACAATTATTGATCCATAAATTTGTTTAATTGAGGAAATTTAATTTAATTTATTTTATGCCTAAATTATATCAAATGATATTATAATAGTGTATCTTCAGTTGTATGAAGATTCCACATTTCTTCACACAAGATCAATTTTTACTATTAATCTTTTTGTAGTAAAAATATTGAGCAATAGTTTTGGCTTAATTATACTTTTGGTCCCTTAAATATTTTTCAGGTTTCATATTGGTCCTCTAATTAATAATAGTTTTGTACTAACCAATATGAACTGTGATGGTGGTGAATCTTTGATAGTTTCTTACGGTTGTTTTGGTAGTCCTTGTTCGTTGATCACTACTGATACTTTAGGTTTTGTTTGCGAGTTCTTTGATAAGCAAGATCTCAAATCAACATCACCACACCAATTCCCAAGTGGATTACTACTGTACCATAATTAATGATAACACCATATATATAAATTTTGAAAAATATATTATGGTTATTAATTTTGTTATGGTTTATTTAATTTTTAAAATGGTTTAACTTATAAACAATGTTATATATTAAGACAATGAAGTTATTATTTCAAAACTCTATCAATTTGAATAAATAAATATCGTCTATTTTTGTAAAAAAAGAAAAAGAAAATTATAGACGTTAAAAAGATAAATTTATAGGTGTCAGATGAGGTATATTATACCTTCATTGAATTCACGATTATTCTACACATATACATTCAGGTGTGTAAAAAATTGAGAAAAAAGCTTAAGATGAATCTACACATATATTTCATGTGGATAGATATTCTCCAGCCATAGTTTCCAATAGATATATTAACAATTATTTATGTTGCGATGTGTTGGTCCACCAAGGAAAAACCATAACTGAATTTTGCTTTTGAAAATATTGTATTTCCAATTTGGATATAAATATATACGTTGTGTTCCTTAGCATTTCATCCACACTCACTTTTCTATTGATTTCATTCACGTAAATCATTTGGTAACGCTTTCCACAAAATCATTTATTCACCATGGTGTGGTTTCTTCTGTTTTTGCATCTTTTTCTCTTCCATTTTCCATCCCTCTCTTCTTCTTCTTCTTTCAATTTTTCATGTCATCATTATGAGAGCTCTGCTTTGCTTCATTTCAAGTCATCCTTCACTATAAATCATGATTATGATTATTTTTGTGATGGATATCCTCTTCTGAAAACAACATGGAAAAATGAGACCGATTGCTGCTCATGGGATGGTGTCACGTGTGACACCATCACTGGTCACGTGATTGGCCTCAACCTTGGCTTTGAAGGTCTTCAAGGTATATTCAATCCTAACAGTACCCTTTTCCATCTTGCTTATATTCAAAAACTCAACCTTTCTAACAATGATTTCTTTGGCTCTTATTTGCATTCAAAGTTTGGTGGGTTTTTGAGTCTCACACATCTTGACTTGTCTCGTAGTTTGTTTAAAGGTGAAATTCCAACTCAAATCTCACACCTTTGCAAATTACAATCACTTCATCTCTCTGCGTATTTATTTCCACATAATTTAGTTTGGAAAGAGACCACCTTGAAGAGACTTGTGCAAAATGCAACAAACTTGAGGGAGTTGGTTTTGGATGATACAGATTTGTCTTCATTAAGACCAAACTCCATTGCTTTTCTTTTTAACCAATCTTCCTCTTTGGTTACTCTTAATCGTGCAAGAACAAGATTAAGTGGAAAACTGAAAAGAACCCTTCTTTGTTTATCAAGTATTCAAGAACTAGATATGTCATATAATGATGAACTTCAAGGCCAACTTCCAGAATTAAGTTGCAGCACTTCTCTTAGAATCTTGGATCTGTCATATTGTCAATTCCAAGGGGAAATTCCAATGTCTTTTTCTAACCTCACACATCTTACCTCTTTAATTCTCTCAACAAACTCCCTAAACGGTTCAATCCCATTCTCACTTTTAACACTTCCACGTCCAACTTTCTTCAATCTCGATGACAACGAACTCATTGGTCCAATTCCAAATGCATTTCAAATTTCAAACAATTTTCAAGAATTAGTTTTGCGTAATAACAAAATTGAAGGTCAACTTCCAACATCACTATCAAACCTTCGTCATCTCATTCACTTGGATGTTTCATCCAATTCATTTAGCGGTCAAATCCCAGATGTGTTTGGTGGGATGACAAAACTGCAAGAACTCAACTTAGATTCTAACAATTTAGAAGGACAAATTCCATCTTCACTATTCAACTTGTCTCAACTTGTTACATTATTTTGTTCTTATAACAAATTAGAGGGTCCTCTACCTAACCAAATTACAGGGTTCCAAAAGCTAGTTTTTTTGAGTTTAAACGATAACATGCTAAATGGTACAATTCCCCCCTCCTTGTTATCCTTGCCATTTTTGGAAAAATTAGATTTATGAAATAATCGACTTACAGGGCATATCAGCTCAATCTCATCATATTCCTTAGAGTTTCTATGTCTAAGTAACAACAGCCTACAAGGAAATATTCCAGAATCCATTTTAAACCTTGCAAACCTAAGTGATCTATTTCTATCATCAAACAACTTGAGTGGTCATGTTGATTTTCATCTCTTCTCCAACCTTCCAAGCCTAAGTAGTCTAGATCTATCATCAAACAACTTTAGTGGTGTTGTCAATTTCCAAAACATTTCCAAACTTCAATATTTGGAATTTCTGTACCTTTCAGATAATAGCCAATTATCAATAAATTTTGAATCCAGTGTCAATTACAGTCTTTCTGGACTATTGGAATTGGGTTTGTCTTCTTTGAGTTTGACTGAATTTCCTAATTTGTCAAATAAATTCCCAAGGTTGGGATATCTTGATCTGTCTATTAACAAAATTAGTGGAAGTGTTCCCAATTGGTTACATGAAGTTGATTACGGGTCTTCACCAGTATTTTTGAACCTCTCTCGAAACTTATTCACATCAATGGAACAATTCTCATGGAATCACTGGCCC
>Ga0228711_1012644_pt1 | contig 10249 bp, 4 predicted proteins | sample MedpolnodulmetaG_2_FD_177996 | JGI IMG/M metagenome (GOLD analysis project Ga0228711, IMG submission 177996) | Root nodule microbial communities from Medicago polymorpha collected in Santa Monica, California, United States - brown nodules | ecosystem: Host-associated > Plants > Roots > Nodule...
CCCCACCCCACATCTGCCACTTTCTAAAGTTGCATTTTTTTAAGGTTAAGAATATGGGTTAGGAATAAAATTGCTACAAATGTAATAATAGAGGGACTTTAAAATGGAGGACTATTTTTTGGAGTGTGATTAAATAGGATGATCAAAAGTGTAATTAATTCAAAAGGAATTTAGTAGAAAGTGAAATGTTCAATGACTTAGAATGAGGATGTATCCTATATATCTACTTATCGAATGGTTTCATCATGAGAGAGAATCACATAATAATTTATCTAAATTTAGATCAAACACATTTACCTTTTACTTACTTAAGAGTTAAGATCGAAGGGAGTATATTTTGTTTTTTCTTTCTCCATAGGTATCTAGTAACCCAAGAGAATCCACACCTCGTATAATGTGTGTGGGTTGTTTCATGGATTAAAATCATAGTATTCTAGAAAATTTTCATGGATTAAATTTTTTTTGTCTCTTTTTGTTTCTTCAGGTAACCAGACCTAGTCGCCGATTTCACTTTTTTTAAGATGAATAAGTGTGATGTCCAGGATTCGAACCCATGCCCCTGTATATAACAATGCATGTCTCTGTCAGCTGAGTTAAGCTTATGAGAACATTTTTTTGTCTCTTTTCATAAGACCATTTTGTTATTTCCAACTATAATTATTTTTTTACCTACACAACCCCATTTAATATACTTTTTTTCTTTAATCGCCAATAAATAATATGTTGAAAACATAAACTAACTTTCTCTCTTAAAAGGATAAAATTATAAAAACATTACTCCTTCCGTCCAAAAATTAATGTATATGGTTCAAAATTTATAAAATGAATTAAATGTAAGGAAAGTATTATAAGTATATTTCTATTTCAATTTTTTTAAAAATATCAATTATATTCTAAAATATGGATAGTCCTCTAAAGCCCTCCTCTCAAAAAGACCATAAAGGAATTCGATCTAGACTAGTCATAAAGTTTAAAGTCGAAACCATGAAAGTCTGACATTAACTATTTTACGAATATTTTCTTATTAAAAATAAATAAATGCAAAACATATTAGTAAATCGTATTCTTTAACGATGGAAATCACTTAAATGTAACTTTGAATTAAAAGTTAAAAAAAATATAAAAATGTAGAATTTCTTTTATTACATTTCTAAAAGAAACACCCCTGTATAAAAAGTTTTAATAACACCTTTTAAATTTAAGTTGTTATAGTCTTTAAGAGACATACATAAACTATGTCATACAAAAAGTACACATAATTACCTTTGTACTCGAGATACCATTAACTTCAACACCTCCTGCATGTATAACGTTTTGAGCTCATCATTTGACAATAATAACTTCTTACACGTATAATAAATTAATGTATAACGTATATTTCTTCGGTCTCAAATATAAAACGAAAGTTTAGTTAACATGAAAGATGTATTTAGTTCAACTTTTAGATCAAATACATCAATTTTTGTTGATCAAACTTTTTCATATATTTAAGACCGGATGAGTATATAGAAAGAAAGATATATCATAAGGAATTAAGGTTGAAATAAAACATATACCTTCTGGGTGCAACCTAGCAGTAGACAACCAGGAAGCACAAAGGAGTACAAGCAAAATACAAGCCGTAGAAGTATTCTTTATAAGTATCATGATGGTTATTTGTCTCACGTTTGTTCCAAAATTCAGAAATGGAGAAAAGAGAGGAATGCCTTCAAAAGAGGATGTTGTTATTTATAATACTAATTAAAGTGTGTTATGCTAATTAAGGAGAAAACCAAGGTCAAATTTAGGTATTCACACTCATATACCCAAGTCAAAGATCGGAGTTATCTTTCCAACATTCGCCTTCTTCGACGTACACTTCAAAATGTAGGTGTTCATTATTATTTTTTATTTATTTTATTTTTCATTTCTTTCCACATGAGATACTCTGTTCTAAATTATAAGTTGTTTTAATTGTTCTAACGTATTAAGAAATATAATTAATTTTGTATAAAATAAAGATGTTATGAGTATTTTACAAAAGATAAATCAAAAAATTGAAGGAAAAAAAGAGTAATAAACAGTTAACGGTATAATAAGAAAAAATAACATTAATGATTCATTGGTATTATAAAATGACTCATAATTTGACACAATTTTTTTCTAAAACGACTTATAATTTGGGACGAGGAATGGTATTTAAGATGTAATGGATATTAAATGTAGGTACTTCTCAATCGGAATATAAATTTTGATTTATCACATTAGAGGAGTCTAGTCCTTGCAAATTTTGATTTGTCATTTTCTTTATTTTTAATCTAATATTAATTCAATTGTACATTTTGATTAAATTCATAAAGAGAGCAATTTACACGAATATTATTGAGACATTAATGGAGGTAAGAGAAGTATTCTTTATGCCTTTGCTCAAGCCAAAGAAATAGTATTTCTAATAGGTAACCCACAATTAAGGGGGCAATGTCATTGGTGAATATATACTTGTATCTCCTCGCACTTTAGACTGATCTCATAGTAGTAGTAGTAATATTGTTTTTAGTTTTTACTTTTTTAAATTTCTAAATTTAATATGTTCATTGATGCCTTGTTCAAAAAAAAAAAGGTTCATTGATGCATGAGTGTGGATTCTTTTGTTCGCGGATTATGATCTCCACATATTTTTTTTAAAGAAATATATTTATAGCATTTTATTAATAATAAGCTGTTCAATACACTGAGGTACATTATAATAAGTAGTGAGACTAGTTAATAATATGGAAACTCATGTTAGAGTGTAAACTACATTGTTTGTTTGTTGTTTATTGAATTTGACCTTGAAGTTTCTGAAGTGAGAAGTTAACAATCGTCCGCACACAGAGATTATTTGGCCGGTCTCTGTAAGATCAGTCTGGTCATGATGGAAAGCATCTCTTGTAACTTTAGAATGTCCGCATGCGGAGATTATTTGGCCGGTCTCTGTAAGACCAGTCTGGTCATGATGGAAAACATCTCTTGTAACTTTAGAATCTGACGTAAAGTTCACATTGTCAAAGGACATGTCACTCAACCATTTCATAACGTAATAGAGTCAAAGCTTCTCCCATTGGGACTGAGCACATAAGAGAGATATGGATAGTTTTTGCAAGCACAAATATACCTTCATCGTCACAAATACAAATACAAATACTTATCCATGTTTTATTGAGTTGATCGGAAAAGGATGCATCAACATTGCATTTTACTTGATCACATGGTGAATACCACAATTGCAGTCAAGTCCAGTTACAAAATCTTCACAATTTGTTTTAATATGTAAATTACACTACTTTTTTATTATTGATGAAATACTACAAATCCATGAGATAGAACTTTTCAAGGAAAAATAGATAGATATGTAGACACAAATTTTATTATTTTAAAGGGACTTTATACTTATCGATGCAATGGTTGAAGCTGGGAATTAATTTTTTATTTTATTTTGCCTTTATAAATATATTCTTTTTACCTTCTATGACAATAAATAATTTGTTTTATTTTTTGTCTCTACCATGTGGCATCCATCCATTGGGTAGATGTGGCATGTCAATACTATGTGGCAATGCTGACGTGTCCCATCAAAGTCACGTGTCAACCTCATTCAATATGGTGCTGCCATGTGGACGAGTCATAGACATAAGTGATACTAACGTGTACTCTATTTGCTATATCATCTTTTTTACTAGTTAAGATCGGAGATCAAATACAAGTGAAAAACAAAACAAAAGAGAGGAAGAAAAAATAGAAATTTATGGAGAGTAATGCCAAAGTTCAGTACATGGATGTCAAAATTAATCATCTTGAAGAATATATTTATAGGTTTAGGAGACACAACATTGTTATGTATGACATTTTGATTTTCTTTTGTAAATATCCAAGACCTCCTATGTTAGGAAGCAAAAAATATCAAACACAAATAATATAAAAGTGTCTTGATTGTTAGAACCTGTTTACTCATATTAAACCACTTTACTTGATGAGACTTAGATGCGTGTTTGTCCCACCGTCAAATATGATACTGTTCATAATGAGACGGTGAGAGTGTTTAATTTGCTCTTATAGGTAATCTAAATTGGTTTTCAATCCCCATATAATTTTTTTTTTATGAAGTTAGTAAATAAAAAATAACCACTAGGAATGATAAGATCTGTGTGAATCAGAGAATGTATCGAACCATGGCATACTAAGAGGGTTCAAAGACCATTGTGTTGTGTCATCACTCGAGGTAGAGAAGAGTGCACCAAATTAGGTTACCAAAAAAGAGAATGGCGTTGCTCACAATAACGTAGAAAACAAGTTAGGTGTGTTTTGCGTTTGTCTACCACCGTTTGAGAAAAGGTGTGCTTAATTTAATTTGCCGAGGTAGGTATGGTACATGAAAAAAGGTGATCTATGCTTATTAAATTTTTGGAGATTACAATTTCCCGTACGAGAGAACATGAACATTTAGCAGTTTAAGGCGTTAACGTCCTCGTTACACCCATTATTTGTTTCTCTAACCACGTTGATCATGTAAAGTACTCTATTCCTTATTACTATAAGCTTCCTTTGACAAATTTTACAAGAAAAGTTTCTAATGTAGTTAATGTGTCTAGTATGTGTATGAATTTTATTAAATTATCTTTTGTTTGTATGTGTATATAATTTGATTTTTCATATTCCAATGCAAGTTAGTAGTGTTAATTATGGATAGGGTCTTGGTAACTTGTGCCTAAAGGGCACAAGATAAGAAACTAAATGTAGAAATTTGATATTGAAAATTGTACATTCATAATCTCAAAAACTTTAATGGATGTAACGACGTTAACGCCTTAAAATGTACTCCCTCCGGTCACTATTATAGCAAAAATCAACTTTTTAAATTAATTCAATAAATGATGTATTTGGTCTATATTATTGACCAAGTACATCATTTATTGAATGAATCTAAAAAATTAATTTTTGCTTATAATAGTGACCGGAGAGAGTAGTAATTATACTTTTTTATTTGTGCATATCACTTTCAATAATTTTAACTTATGTTGTTTGTGATAAGATTGGAAATTCAAATGAATTTCCTATCTTTCCTTCAATTTTGTTGTGGGTTATTTCTTTTTTATCTTATTCATGAGAGTTGTTGAACCGATGAGTGAGTTAGTTTCCGTTTGATTTTATCCACAAGAGTCTTTGAACTAATCAATTGATCAATTGGCTCCCACAATTGTAGCTAAGTTCAGTTACAATATCTCTATATAAATAGAGAATTCACTCAATTCAAAAAACACGCCAAAAGTTTTATTGAGTTGTCAACAACTCTTTCTCTTTTCTTCATTCACCTTGTTTTAACGAGTTATTCTCCTCTTCATCTTTTGTTTGTCTCTTTGAAATTCAGAGTGTTCTTAAGATCATAGTTCCATTTAGGTAAAATGTTCCTTAAGAATTAAGAATGGTCTTAAGAGTATAGTCTCTTTGATAATTTATTTCCCTTTAGAATAGAGAGTGCTTTTAAGATCATAATCTCTTTTGAGAAATAATAATAATAATAATAATAATAATAATAATAATAATAATAATAATAATAATAATAATAATAATAATAATAATAATAATAATAATAATAATAATGATGATGATAATGTCCCTACGAAATTAAGAATGATAGTATACATCCTTTGGATATTTTATGCCTTTGAAAAATTTAGAGGTTAGAAATGGTGGTAGCACCATATTTGAGTGGTTGTAGTATCATACTAATATTTGGAGATGTTAAAGGTTAGAATAGTGGTAAGGTAGTCAAAATTCCATAGAGTGTGGTCATAGTACCATAATTGATTGGCTTCACTATTAATTAAGAGTGATCTTAGTATCACTAGACCATCGACCCGTGCTATTACACGGGTCATATCGAAGGTAATATTTGGCGGTAACATGTAACAAAATAGTTTAGTTGAATGTCATAATTGTTCTAATTAAATTCATAATATTAATTATCATAGACATTGGTATTGTACCATATCATATTATGTCCATGACATCGACCTTGTTAAGTATAGCGAGACGGGTTAAGCTTTATTAATAAGAGATATAGGGCGGGGTAATTCCTTTCTGAAAAAAATTGCATAAAATTAGGAACATAATTTGACTTTAGATAAACATTAAATGCAAAAGTGTGGAGGAAAAAATTAGGTTAAAATTAGGTTAAGTATAGCGAGACGGATTAAGCTTTATTAATAAGAGATATTGGATGTGTAAGAGATATTAACCTAGGTTTCCCCGAGATATAATGTCTCATTCGAAGGATATAAGAGATATTGGATTCATTAAGCTTAATCCAATATCTCTTTCCCCGAGAGATATTGGATTAAGCTTAATGAGACATTATATCTCTTAAACCTAGGTTAACATAATGAACGACCATGATTACAATATGATACGATTATGATATGTTATGAGACATGAATAAGCTTATGTACAAGTACAAGTTTATGAAGATATATTGTCGACGGTCTTAGTACCACCCCGATCGTCCAGTTTAGGAACATGTCATGAATGATTTATGATTAATCCTCGATGCGGTTACCGTATCTTGAAGTAGCGGTCTTAGGTTCCCTTGACCGCCATGACATGTCGAATGTATGACAAGACTATGATATGTAGAACCTTATAACGATCCTAGTTATGTACAATCGTTTAGGTAAGCATGCTCCACACACGTATAATCAACCGAATGGTTGTATTGTAGACACGTGGCAACCCTAGGTTTCCTTGAGGTTACCTATAACCTAGGATTAGGTAGAACTTACTGAGACATTATATCTCATCTCAATCCTATTTTGTTTCAGATCAGCAGGTTGGTTTAGCAAGGTGTAGCAGATATGTGACCGGATGGATAATCAGCAAGTGCTCGTTCGTACCCGCTGCAGAATATTCTTAAGAATTCAGGGATGTATTTCTATGTTTTGGATAGATAGCATTGTATAGTTAAAAGTACAGACGTGAATTGTTGAATATATTATTCATTTCGAAGGCTTTATGTTGTAAATTTTAATGTATCCAGTACTAAAGAAAATACACATGCTAAACTTTCTAAATACGTTTAGTGTGGGCGTTTCAAAAACTCTAGACTCGGGTGATCCGGCTCCAACTAACTTCAAAATGGCTTATACTTGAAAAAAATCAACAAAGTGGGATGATATACTACGGTCTTAATGAGTTTCCAAAATCAGGATAAAACACACAATATGTCACATTGAAAAAATATTTACAAAATATATTATAAATGCATTACTTTTCATTGATATAATTCTACCCTGGGTAAATTATTGGTATTGTAATCAATACTATACATAAATTAACTTGACTAACTAACACGAGCACAACTTCTCATTGCGTCTGCCAAATCACTTGGATGTGAGTTACCTAATGTGATCCGTACTACTGATGTAGTATGCTAAAATAAAACTTTGCAAGTGGCATCCCACTATTTTCTTCTCATTTCTAATCTATTAATTCTCTTAATTAGGTACTAATATATGATTTAAATTTGAGATATTACATAATCATTGTTCGCAAGATTATATCATTTTCAGCTCATGACGGGATCAATGAGATCTACAATGCAATAAACATATTTTTATCACTCAATTATGAGTCAAACGATCCAAACTCTTATATTTAACTTCTGTAATAGAAACAACAAAGATCTGAAGCGTCTATTTTTACAACTTACACAGTTGATATCTAAACATAACATGTATTCTAGACTGCGATCTGGATATATTGTACACCGATATGAAAACTTTCATCCTTGTAACCCCTTTACAATGATTCATTTTATATCCTCTCAAGAAACAATCATAAGTCGTTTAAGACATCTATGTATATTCTTGATAGTGATCTAATGTCAAACACTGGAATCAATTTTGGTACTTACTTTCATTAAGAAATAATTATCTAACCATGTCTCACATGTACAATCTTGTGCTACATGAACTTGTGATTCAACAACAACCCTTTCTTGAATAAGTTCATGTACTAATTTTAGAGAGACATATATTTGTAGTACTTGACTTAATTTAAGTTATGCATAAGTCTCACTGGCTTCTGTATAGACATAGTCCTTCAAGAGGAATACTTAAGTTTTAAAGATAAACAATATTTTTCATTGAGGATGATGTATAGTTAGTATCTCTTAGTTTCCTATGGTACCACCACAAATATACATTCATCCAATTTGGAATTTAGTTTATCTAATAAATCTTATAACCCAAAAAAGTCAAACTAAGTACTCTTACTTCCATATCAAATATGATATGTTTATGATTACTTCAATTGAAACTTATTGTGGGTAAAGAATAATTGTAAGTAAAGCAAACTTAGAAAGATTCAGAGTTACAATTGAACTATTTCATACCGAACCATGTAAAGCATGACGCGGTATAAGTAATTTCTTAAGTATTTACCATGACAACATATTCAGATGGTCTTTATACCTTTTCAAAGTTGTTATAGATGAACTTATCAATATTATGTAACTCAAGTGCATTACTTGATTAACACACTGGTATGAAAATCATTGTTTGGATAATGGGACAACACTTGTCTATTAGTGAAACGTGCAATCCTTCTCTTGTATATACAAGATTTAGGATTAATGCTTCTATTTTAGATGAAACTTAATAACAATTAGTTGGTTCAATACCAAGCTTAAATTTAAGTCCAAGCATAAGCTCCCATAGTCAATGAAACAACTTGTTTCATTCAAGACGTAGTTGGACTTCATTTATAGTCAATTTCGTACTTCTTTGAAACTCTCCATGTTTAACAAACATGAGATAAACATCTAGTATCATATATATATGATGCAAAAGTATACAACTTTACTTCTTATAACAAGATGTGTAAAGAAGAAATCTTACTTCTTTTTTTTAATTTGACTCTTTCAAAAATCATTAGCAATTTTCTTTTCAACGTTTGAAATAATTGATTTTCCTTTTAACAACCGTGTTTAACCTTTCCAAGATAGAGAAACAGAATGTAAATGTTATTCTTTTCCGTGTCCATCTACTTGATAGGCATAAACAATTCATCTTATCTTTTCGTTGTTGGAACAAAATGTGTTTAACATTACCCTTTGAGTTTTGATGATAACAAGGTATTAAAAATTGTCAATTGGATATGCTAATATTTGTTCAAGTGTGCAGGACCATAGAAAAAAATTTAGTGTCTCTTTTAAAGGATAGGTTCTGGAAGAACAAATGAGAGCAATGGAATCAACAAGAAGGAAGCTTGAAGCATATGAAGAAAAGAGGTTCTGAAGACAAAATGTTCCTGAAGTGCTGACGTCATCAGAAGCACCTCATCAAAAGCAAGATCACCAGAAGCAGTTTTCGTCAGAAGCTCTGAAGATCATCAGGAGTTGAAGATCATCAGAAGACTGAAAGAATTAAAGCTTCAAAAGCTGTTCAAGAGATTTAATCACGCCTAGCATTGTAGAAGACCAAAAGAGTGAAGCAACAACTAATTCAAAAGGATTTAGAGGCATTGGATGCTTGTTCTTTAAAGAGCGTTGAAAAATGACAATTAAATGAAGTGTACAACCACTATCTCCACTACTCTGTTTTGTGTCTACAATAGGACAAGAATAACAACCATGCCTGCACCAGTGTCCCTCCAGACTTGGAATGAATTTGAAATTGATCCTTCATAGGACAATAACCATATCAGGCAAAAGATCATTGGTGATTTGATCAAGCTCCAAACGACTCTTTTTTAATTTGCTGACAATTCACAACGTCTCTTTTACATCTCTATATAAAGGAGTGAAGACTTAGAGAATGGCACGACTCATACAATAATTTACAAGTGCCAAAACTCTGCTGAAATTGTTCTGCATCAAAAGTTCACTTAGAATCTCTTATCAAAGTTCATATCTTAGAAATTCTAGAGTCTTAAGAGTATGTATCTGATTTGTATTGTGAACACCACTGATTGTATATCAAGTGTTCAACCTCAAACAAATTTCTTTGTAATTCTGTTTGAATAGAAGTCTCTTGATTTAATTCAGGAGCATAAGAAATCTCTTGCAGTTGTGCTTGAGTAATTTGAAGTGTCTTGCTAGTTGTAGCAGTGAGCAGTTGTAATCAGATATTATATTTTTAGTGAACTCTCCTTGGAAGTGCAAGGGGGACAGGACTATTTCCGGTTTGTGGAAGGAACCTGTATAATTGTTTTGTGTCTTTCTTCTCTCTCTCTCTCT
>Ga0228711_1012645_pt1 | contig 10249 bp, 6 predicted proteins | sample MedpolnodulmetaG_2_FD_177996 | JGI IMG/M metagenome (GOLD analysis project Ga0228711, IMG submission 177996) | Root nodule microbial communities from Medicago polymorpha collected in Santa Monica, California, United States - brown nodules | ecosystem: Host-associated > Plants > Roots > Nodule...
ATTAATATATTCACAAAAAGCACAACTGAGATATTGGATCAATTTTATACTATACACTGTGTTATTGCTCAAGGATAAGAGCAGCTTCCTGGAAAGCATTTCCAAATTACTTTTTCCACACTATATAATACATCACATACAACAACTCAAACTCAAACCAACACATTAAAAATATTCTTTAACCTCAATTTCATCTCTCTATTTTGAGCTACAAACATAACAAGGTAGATTCTTACTCTCCATTTTCAATGGATCCATCAAAAACACCTGCATATGCAAACTTCAGTTGTGAACTGAGAATAATACAAGCACGAAACGTTGAATTCATCAAGTTGGCGAAAAACATGTTTGCAAGGCTGTATCTTCCAACAGGAAACAACAAAAGTATTCAACTAAACAGCAAAAAAGTTTCTACCAAATCAGTACCCTTTTGGGACGAGTCATTTAATCTAGATTGTTCTTGCCCACAAGAATTCTTGGAAAACCTTAATCAACAAAGCCTAGTGTTGGAGCTAAGGGAAAGGAAGATATGGGGGTCACAACTTATTGGAAAAGGTGAGATTCCATGGAAAGTGATTCTTGAATCACAAAACATGGAGTTAAAAAAATGGTTGAAGATATATTTAGTGAGTGGAAGTGATTGCAAAGAGGAAATGTTCTCAACACCAGAAGTAGAAGTGGAGATTAAAATAAGAGTGGCTTCGGTTCATGAAATGGAAAAGAAAAATAAGAGACGGTTGAATAATTGGAATGAGTGTGGATGCAAGAATGGTCATGATCATCGCGCTTGGTGCAGCGCTGAAGATTGTGATATATTCGCGCTTGGCGCAGCTTTGGAGGCTTTTTGATTTTAATGCAAGACTGTGCAATGCATATATATAGTAACACCAACTAATTATAACTTATCATTATAATAGACAATTGATTGATTCTATATAATTTGAGTTTCCTTTTTCTGTTCTCACTCTAAAATGACTTTGCAAGCTTGTTAACTTTTAACTTTTAATGTTGGAATTGTATATATGGTTTAGGGTTTCTCTAATTCTAATAGAATTTTCTCATCCTTTACATTCATTTATACACTGCAAACTCAGAGGTCATAACTTAATGAAGTTAATAATAAAGGAAGTCACCATAGATCATATGCAAGAACAATTGTCTAACTCTTTAGAACATTGTTGGCAAGCTTATTTTAATAGCAAGTATTGATGTATTTTATCTGTATGGTATAACATTGATTTCTGGTGAACCTTGAAGCCTACATAGAGTCTATTTTATTCATGGTTATCATGTGTTCAAGCAAGAATTTCCAGATTGGAATTTCCACAAACTTACACCTTGAAACCCAACAATTTTACTCATAATTATATACTAGTATTTTCTTTAATAATATAATATATAATCTTTGACATAATCTCATGTGCACGATTTAATAATAAGTTGGTATTAATATATTCACAAAAAGCACAACTGAGATACTGATCAATTTTTTCCTCAAAAAAAAAAGATACTGATCAATTTTATACCAATATACTATGTTAGTGTTCAAAGATAAGAGCAACTCCCTGGAAAGCATTTCCAATTTACTTTTTCCACACTATTTAATATCATACATCACATACAACAAACCACCACCACCACCCATTCCACTACACTTTTTTTTTTGACAAAACCACCACCCATTCCACTACACTTAAAATCCAGAAAAAGAAAAATGTCAAATAATTTAATAATCAATATGTTAAAAAATGAACTTAAAATTAAGACTTGATTTGTTTTTGATAGAAGAGACTTCGGTCAAAGAAATTCACCCATGTGGAACTTTATTTTTTTTGCTTAGATATACAGTTGGTTTTTTATCTTTTACAAAAAAAAAATAATGCTTTCGCCATTTATCTTATTTTTAACGTGTTTTGATGATTTATCTTTTTAAAAAGATTCACGCTTTAGACATTTAGTCATAAATCATAACATAAGTTAACGGAAGTTTTTTTTTTTTGACCAAAGCAAAGTTAACTATTATCATTAATCAACCAATGTTCAATACAAAAAGGATAAGAATCAAAAATACGGTGACTAGCCCAAGAACAAGTTAACTGAAATTTAATATGTGACAATTACGATGTTAACATAAGCTCATGTGGCATAGAAGAGGGAAACACGACGTCGCTTTTTAGGAATACTAGGAAGGAATGTAGAAATACAAAAAGAACATAAGCGTTTGAAGGAGAATTTGATGTGATGCCTTTGAAGGAAAACAATTTGCTGTAACGTCTTTGAAGGAGATTAAATTGTTGCAACATGTTTGACAAGCTAGAAGATACCTGGGTTAAGTTTTCAACTTTCTCTAACATTTGCATAACAGAACAACATGAATCTTTTTAAAAAGATATAGAGTCTTAAATATATTGGTGACAAGCTTAAGGATGCTGCTATTGCACTCATGCTTTACCCATTATAATTCAAATAAATAAAAGTTGGCATGTGGCTGAAACCTTTGGGCACAAAGATAATTCCATGAACATTTGGTGCTTTGTATTTGACTCTACGGATTCGGCACTCTGAATTGTCATAGTCCTTAATACTCTTGAATTCTGCATGATATATTTAGCAAATTGAAACTCACAGTTAATGCGGCTATAATTTCCAACCGAGCATGTTGTGAGATGAGATAAGAGGCATTCTGGAACAATGGTTGGATCCTCCCAATCTTCTTCGTCACTATTGTTTACTATATCATCATCATCATGAATGATAAGAGTTTGAAGTTTGGGGAAATATTGAAGCTGTTCCATCAGCCAGTTCCACTCGAACAAGGCGAGTTCGCGGAAGTCAAATATAAGCTCCAGATGGGTTAAATTGTGAAACATGCCATGTAAGTAACAGGGGGCGGTGTCTCGTATGCGGAGATGGCTCACGTTATAAAGCCAATCAAACTCAATGGAACCTTTGGAAACGTTAGCTCTGACCAAATTGGATAAGTTTAGAACCTCTCTACCTGTACGAATCACCTTACAAAGTGCCGTAAGGATTACATCCTTTGCTTCCAACTCCTCCAGAATGGGACAACCAGATAGAATTTTCAAGATGTAGTCAGAATACGTGTAACTGACAGATTTTAAGTGAAGCACTTTTAGCGAGGGAAGATCACGAAAGGAACTTCTTCGTTCAATGTTACCCTCTTCAATTTGAGGACGGTCAAGGTTTTGTTAGTCAGTACGAAAGAAGGCAATGTGGTTTTGGATTTATGGCAGAGATCGATGCTTAGGTTTTCAACACCTCGTGTCGTAATGATTAAATCCTTTGCTTCCAACTCCTCTAGAATGGGACAGACAGATAGAAGTTTCATGATGTACTCATAATGTGTGAAACCGACAGATTCTAAGTGAAGGACTTTTAGCGAGGGAAGATTAACGAAAGGAACTTCGTTCAATGTTACACTCTTCAATTTGAGGACTGCCAAGGTTTTGGTAGTTAGAACCAAAGAAGGCAATATGATATTGGAGTTATACTTGCAGAGATTGATGCTTAGGTTTTCAACTCCTCCTATAATTGCAGCATAAACCAAATTGTAGAAGAAGTAGTGGCTACAATTAAGGTGGAATGAGAGGATGGGTAGATTCTTATCTCGCATGCTCATGAAGGAGTAGAAGAATTCACGAAAGGTGAAATAGTCTGGAAAGGCGTGGTCATCGAATAGGAGTATGAGCTGCGAGAGGAAGAGTGTCTTCCACCTCTTTGAGAGGATGGTTGTGGCCGCAGCAGCGTCTTTGGTAGGAAGAAAAGAGAGGATTTGATGAAGAAGTGCGTCCGGAAGATCACTGATTCTGTCTTTACGAATTAAAAGCCGCAGCCGTCCTGACATTATGGTGGATCGAGGCTGAGGGAGTGAGGAAAGGATCACAATACCGATTGATATTTTAGCCCGACACACCCGTAGTCGTAGTGAAGTAAAGAACTTTGGTGTATTATCCTCTGTATATATTAGTCTTCGCTTTCACGTTTATTAAACAGTCGATGTGGGACAAAAACAACAAGCCCATAGTGAGAAGAATTTTTTATTGAAACTTTTATATTCTTATTTAAAGTTTATCTTCAATTTCTTTTAATGCAAAATCATTTTTTAGATTATGGTAATCTGTTTTGTTCAATATTTCTTTTTCAATCAGTAATAAAAGTTATTTATCTAATATTTCTTGAGTGTAAAAAATTAAAATAAAAAGAAGATAAAAATAAAAATGTGTATTTGGCTACACTTGGTAAGCATGGATGATATGTAATGATCAACCGTCTTTTTAAGGCTCGATGTTTCCCTAATATCAATTTCTCACTTTCACACTGCACCAACATGAAGATAACATTTGAGTGATGTTACACGCAAAATTCGAACCATATATTTTAGACCGAGCTAAGGGTTGTTTTTTTCAAATGATCAAGGATAAGTTAAGATGGTCGAAACTTATTGTTTGAATAAAAGCCTGTCATCACCGAGTTAAGGCTTTTTTTTTTCTTTCTTCAAAGGATCAATCGCAAGTCAAGATGCTCAAAACTTGTTGTTTGAATAAAAGATTGGGTAGTATAATATTGAAAACCATATTTTTCTACTAATACATAAAGACAATTATAACATATAAGATGTTGTTGAATTTGTCGCAACGAATATTTTCAAAATATCATTTTTTATAAAAAAAATTCTAATATAGTATTAAATATATTTAAGATCAAAATGATGCATCTCATTGACATACGTGACGCTTGGAGTAACGCTTTGTCCTAGATGTAGTTCTCTTTTTGATAAGGTTGCTACCAAATCATTTGAAACTTTATATATGAAGATCGAAACGAGAAGCAAAGCTCCAAAGAGGAAATGAAGAAGGTTGGATATTCTCTATTGGAGTTAATAACAAATCATTTAGAAGAACTTAAATTTTAAGTAGGGAAATGTTAATTAGTACTCAGGATGAAAATAAAAAATTTATTATTTTTAATAAAAAAAAAATCTATTTTTTAACTTTTTTAGCTAGTGTCCTGGAAACATCTTTTAACATAAATCTTTAAATTATAACTTTATTTAATAGTAACAATCAAGTGGTTAAATTATATTTGAAACAATTCTATGTTGGATTTGTTTATATAGATTAAATAAGAGCTACCATCTGATGAGATAAAATTTAAACATTTAAAATTGAAAAATTGACGATATAGTGTAGTGAGTGTATCTCGAAAGCATAAACATTGACATCCATCCATCCACGTTGTTTCCATTCATTCATACTCCAACAATGGGAAGCACTCCGGTGAGAAAGACACACACTAACACCTCCGATCTCCTCACTTGGTCGGAAGTTCCTCCTCCTCCCGTTGTTGTTGATTCCTCCGCCACCCGCTCTCGTCAGCCTTCTGATAGAATCAGCAAGGTTCTCAATAGTGACCAGCTCACTGAAGAAGAAGCTCAATCTCTCGCCAAAAGGTACTTTCATTTCATCATTCCTTTTCAGATCAGATCTTCTACTCTCTTTTTTTATTGTTCTTCGATCTTCTTTAATAAATGTATCTTTTACACCGCATAGATCTGTTTCTTAATTTGTAATTCCGCTAAACTCGTTACTTTGCTCATTTGGCTTCATTAATGTAATATTTGCTGCGTGACCTTCAAATGGAGCAGCACTTACTTTGTTATTTATCTATTTTTCTGTATGATTTTGAGCTCGTTCAACATGAATTAAAGAAAGTGTTTTCAGGAACTTCCGTTTATTTTCAATTCCAATTGCATGCAATGGGAAATCTCATGTGTTTAGCACATTAGTTGAATCAAGATTAGTGGGTCTAGAATTAGATTTTTAAGCTCTGTAGTTTAGTTTTAAAAAAAATATATATCAAAATCTACATTTAAATTTAAACCGTTTGATCTCAATCCAACGATCATAGACATGTTGACTACGTGAATGTGTGTGATTTCTGACTTTAATCAATTCGAATTCGTTTATTTTGGGTGCGTTTGTTTTAGCTTTAAAAAAAATTGTGTTAGAAAATCTGAAGCTATTTGTGTTTGCTTACAGCTCAAAAAAGTGATTTAAAAAATATATATTTTAAACTAGTTCATGTGTTACCTCCTTGTATTTGAAAAAAAAAAAAATAGATTTTGATAAAAGCTAATCATAATAGCTTTTCATTTTAGAGTCAAAATAGATTTTTTTGATAAAATGATTTTTGTAAAAATCCTAAACAAACACTTAAAAATGACAAAAGTGATTTTTTTTGAAAAAATCTGAAACAAACAGGGCCTTTGTCATGAAAATTGTGAATCTAAGCTACGAGATGGTTAATTTTCTTAAGTTCTTTTTGCTACTTTCAGCAAGCCATGCTCAGGGTATAAAATGAAAGAGATGAGTGGACATGGTATATTTTCGGACAATGGTGAAGATTCTGCATCAGAAGCTGGTTCTGTTAATTCAAAAACTAGCATACGCATATATCAGGTTTATATTTGGCTAATTTCCTTGATCTTGAGTCCAGTTTGAGACCTTATAGGCATTTTTCAAACATCAAATTGAACTCGGTTTTCTGATAACAACGTTCTTGTTTTCTTTTGTTTTTCTTGTAATTGCATTGCATCTCAGCAAGCAATGAATGGAGTTAGTCAGATATCATTCAGCACAGAAGAAAGTGTTAGTCCTAAGAAGCCTACCTCTATACCTGAGGTAGCAAAGCAGCGGGAACTGAGCGGGACTTTGCAAACTGACTTAGACGCAAAGACTCAGAAGCAAATATCAAATGCCAAAACCAAGGAGCTCACTGGAAATGATATATTCGGCCCTCCTCCTGAAATTGTGCCGCGTTCCATGGCAGCTGCACGGACTTTGGAATCGAAGGAAAGTAAGGACATGGGAGAACCTCTTCCTAGAAATTTGAGGACATCGGTGAAAGTTTCAAATGTAAGTGTCTTCTAGGCATGAAAATATTGAATCGTTGTCTATCATTATACATTGAATGAATGAGTGGTGAAAGAATAGTTAGTTCCAGTATAATATTTTCTTATGACATGGTTATCAATATGAATTGAATTAGGCTTCTGTGCTATTTGTTGTCCATTAACATCTACCTGAGTCTTAGTGGTGATGAATTTTTACACCTGACCATCCACCAATTTACCGTATACTTTCCTGGAATGTAAAATTCAAATGTAGATCAACTCTTTCTTTTTATTTTTTTTGGGGTGGGGGTTAGGGAGTAAGATTTTATTTTGGGGGTTGGGGGGTAATAGTTTATTTAAGATACAACTCAGAGTTGTACTAGAGATAATCATAATACTGTTGCAGCACATGAGGACCAATCATGTGGACATGAGCACACATTTTATTTCCTTCTCTGAACACATGCCTGTCAAATTAAATTGAAGCCAAACTGCACATGCATTGCATCCAGAAGGTCCGTCAGTTTGTTACATAATCTTTGAAGTTTATATGATAGTATTGTTCCTTTTAATTTTGTGTGTAAAATTTAAATTTTAAAGTCTGTTTTTGGGTGTTGGGGGTGGGGTTTCCAGTAATTATAAAAGTATTTTTCTAAAATAAGATGTGTGCATTTATGTTTGGATTGACAGTGAGTTTGGCAAAATCACAGTGACACTATGATTTTGTTGAAACTCTAAAATGTAGCTTTTGCCAAAATCTTGGTAGCTAATTGTGATTTCGTCAATCTCACTTTTAATCCGAACAAGTTCTCAGTCCTATTTGTCCATTTGTTTCGTTTATGTGTGTTTAACTTCGTTCGCACGCTCTTTACTCCTATAAAGTACCTACTGCTTATTTAGCTCAACATTTCATTTTAACCTTAAACCGTCCACTTTGTGAGAAAATAGTTTTGCTCATCATTTCATTTTGCCCCATATTTATGACTTACGACTCCAGGTTGACCTTCCTTTTCCTGTAATTGTAGCCTGCTGGTGGGCAAAGTAATATCTTATTTGGCGACGCACCTGTTGAGAAGACATCAAAGAAGATACATGACCAGAAGTTTGCAGAACTTTCAGGCAATAATATTTTCCATGGAGATGTTCCTGCAGGATCAGCTGAAAAATCTCTGAGCAGGGCAAAGCTGAGAGAAATAACTGGCAGTGACATATTTGCTGATGGAAAGCCAGAAATCAAAGACCCTGTTAAAGGTGCTCGCAAACCCCCGGGTGGAGACAGCAGCATTGCCTTGCTTTAAATTATGATATTTAGATATTTAAAAACTTACCCCTTTTGATGTAGGATTTTTATAATTCCGTTTGAACTTCATGCTTTACAGTAGAAGGGTAAGTGTGTACGATTGTCAGCATCTAGGTTTCAAATTTCAAATATGAACGTGTCTTACTTAACAGTTAGAAGATGGTAATATTTTAGTGTTTATTTAGAAGCTTAATCCTGCTATGTGAACCGGACTGGGGAGTGGAACAATATAAGCCTTGTGATTGATTATACCCAAACAACAATATTTTAGCAAAAAATAAAATATTCAACTCGACTTCACTGGGGATCGAACCCAGAATCTCTGGTTCCGTAGACCAGCGCCTTATCCATTGGGCCATGAAGTCTTCATGTTATACGTACTGTATATACGATTAATATTTTAAACTATATCACAATCAAAAAAATATCAACGCCTTTATTTCTTTTTTTAAGTATTACGTAAAAGTTTCTTCATCTTATTCTTTTAACTGATTTAGTATTCCCTCAAAAAAAAATGATTTCGTTTTATTTTATTTTTGTTATTTATTAATTTATATAGAATTTACGTTTTGATAAATTGTGTTACATTACTCTAAAAACTCAGAGATAGAGGCATATCAAGAAGTAACGGTCTTCTATTTTATTTTTTTATTATATTGGTCTATAAACATATTGAGACTTTTTTTTTTTTGAAGGAAAACATATTGAGACTTGTTTAGTATAGTTTAAGACTTTTATATATCAGTTTGAATGATTTTTAATTTAATTCAAGTGTTATTTTAATTTATTTACTTTAAGAAAGTGTTCTTTTAATTGTATAGTTCAGCTGAAGAGTTAAAATTTTCATAAAAAAAAATAATGTTATTTCATTTTTTGGGATCTTTTTATAAAAAAAATGTTTATCAGTCATGGACTCAAAGACTTGACTGAAACCAACTTGGTCATCACTCTCTTGAGTTGGTTTGAGTTTGACGTAATAAATACAAGTAGTTTATCTAACCCAAATGAATAAAATTAGACTGGATTAGATAATGGATTTGACCAAAATCAACCTTGTCCAAATGGTGAACACCCCTATGTAATTAAAACCATTCATCTTCTCACCATTAATCTTATCTTGTCTTTTGAATCAAAACATATGTAATTAAAATATCTTTCATCTCATCTTCTTTATTAAAATCTCTTTCCCCCACTCCTTTTAATTGGGGTTAGGATCGTCCTCTTCATTTTCCCTCTTCGTTACTATAATTTTGAAGAGTTGTATATTAAATAACTAGACTCGTCAAATATCACATTATTGTATTTATATTTTCAAAACTTAGGTAATGGAGAAAATGGAGAAAGAGAAAATTAAGAGGGTCTTGACTCTTATAATTTCGTTAAGAGGGTTTTGAAAAGTGTATCTTCAATGATTTTTTGTTGAGCAAAAGAAAATAATGAATTTCATTCATAATCAAAGAGTACAGAGTAGATGGTACATGATAAAACATATAGGGACTATGATGTGATAAGGACGCTCTAGCAATGCTATGAGCAACCTTATCAGCATGACTCTGAGTATACGACACTACAAAGTTGAAATGATTATTCAATAATTTCCTACATAGATTGACAAGGTTGATGTAGCATATTTACGTATATCAAAAGTAAGTATTTATATATCGTCTCCTCAGGGACTAGTGCGATATCATGGATCGTTCGACATCGATTACCATTTTAAGTTGAAAGAGTAATTTGTTTGTTTGTTTAAAATCTAAGTATCTACGTTATAAGATTAAAACTTGAGATTGATAAGGCGCAACGCTTGTTAGGATTAGAGTTCCTTAATCAAGCGTCACACGTAACCTAAAGATCATGCATAGATTCTAGCTTTCCTTTGATATTACCACGTATCCCTCGTCAATATCAGTCGTGTCCAAATAATATGGTGACTTCAATTGTATCGTTTAATCGTCGATGTCTCGCACTATTAAACGATCCAAGAGTCGTTCCTATCATTCAATCGATGATTTCTCAATCTCTTGAATGATAGAAAA
>Ga0228711_1012646_pt1 | contig 10248 bp, 14 predicted proteins | sample MedpolnodulmetaG_2_FD_177996 | JGI IMG/M metagenome (GOLD analysis project Ga0228711, IMG submission 177996) | Root nodule microbial communities from Medicago polymorpha collected in Santa Monica, California, United States - brown nodules | ecosystem: Host-associated > Plants > Roots > Nodule...
TCACACAAACAATTCACCATATCATCACCAATCATTTAGCATATATGCATTCACCAACAATTCACCATCACTTGACATATATGCAATCACCAACAACATTCACAATTCAATTAACATATATGTATTCGCCAACAACATCTCAATCAATTAACATATATGCATTCACCAATATCAACTTCTTCACATAGTTCAACATACAACTTCTCACAATCCAAGTAAAGAAGAAAACACATCACCTTATGATAAACATCATATTCATCACCTAACAATCATTCACATATCTTCATTCAATCATATAAAGCTATTCACGAAAGGTTTGCAAAGTAATCGGCCTTAACGACCATTTTCGACAAAGTTCGTCTCTCATTATCACTTTTCCAAAAGAATTCCATTTTCAAAGCAAAACAAGTTAAAACTCAAAGGAACCAGTCACAACCATTTTTAGAAATCATATAATCAGTGTATAACATTAATCCTACTCCATTCCCATGAGAAAACAAGTTTCGGAAAAATCGGCGTTCTTGGACAATTTTCAAAGTTAAGTTCAAAATCACAAGATCAAGTCCAATCCCACCTAGGAGATGTTCCTGTAGGTTTAAGATCATAAACAGTGATTAAACAAGTTGAAAGAAGTGTTTTACAAAGCTCGGATTGGTTCCCGGAAGCCCAAAGCGAAAATCAAAAGGTGCTGAAACTGGGCTTGTACGCTTAAGCGTCCATCTGTACGCTGAAGCGTGCAGGGTCCAGTAGCTACCAGTGGGTGTACGCTTGGAGCACGCTTGGGAGCACACTTAAGCATACAGTCAGCAGTTCTGCACAGCAACTTTCGGGTTCTTCCCCTTTTTCACTCAAAATCCCCAATTTTGATCTCCCAACACCCAAATATGTTTACAAAGATTGTTTACAGGTTCATGAACACAAAAAGGGCTTTCAAAAACACATCAAACATGAAATCAAATGTTATTTCAACACAATTCACTAATTCAACCCATTTTTACAAAACCCTTAACAACAACTCAATTCATACCACAAATCCGAAATTATGAACACCCAAGGTATGAATCATCAACAACAATACCTCATAACAACAACAAAATCAATCAAACATGATTTCATCAAAAATCCATCAACAACAATTCATTCTTCATCATTTATGGGTAAAACACAAGTATACATGTATATACATCATAAGCATGTAAAGTTCAACATTAACAACTTAATTATCTTCAATTCATATACCCAGACATTGCATCCAAACATAAGCACAAATTTCACCAATTAAAATCACAATAATCACTTTTCACAATTAAGCATTTATGCATAGAATTAGAGAAGAATTAAACTAAAAGATTATGATTGAAATCTAATCCCCTTACCTCAATGAGCAATAATCCTAGCCCAAGCTTCAATCAAGCTCCTAGAATCCTTAGCTCCTCTTGGCTCTTCAAGATTCTCAACAACCCTCTTCTCTTCCTCTTTCCCCCTTTCTCTGTCTACCTCTTCTCAAAATTGTAAAATGATTATGTGACTCTATTTTCTTTAATGACTAATACTTATATAGTCTCTACACAATTGGGCTTAACCCACTTAATGTCTTAATGGGCTCACAATACTTATAAACTAACTCCCAAAGTTTCTATCCACTAACGGTTAAAAGTTATCGAATAATTACCAGTCTAAAACTAATTACCACTACCGAATAGTAACTTAGTAAAAATAATGGTTCTCACTTGAAACACTAAAAATAACCCTCACCATGAAATTACTAATTTACCCTTGCTCACAAAATGACCAAAATACCCCTGAGTCTAAAATGACCATAATACCCTTCTAACACCGAAATCCACTAATCCTAACCCAAGATACACATGGAGGCAATTAATCACATATAAACACACATAAATAAATAATAGAATAAATCTAGCGAAAATCGGGTTGTTACATACCATACGATTGTTCCCTCGAAATGTTCTGTACATTTACATTTCGATCATCAAGTCTAGGCCTGTTTGAAGGAACACTAGTACTTGGCATGCTGGCAGTTGAAAGAACACCAGCGGTGAATGGGGGTATAACTGCTCCCATTTCTGGTCGTGTCATTTGAGTGGACGTCGAAATGGTTGAAGGAGCAGTTACTCCCATTTCTGTCGAGCCTGGCATAGCCATGGTTGCTCCCACAGGGGTTGACACGTTTAAATCTCCTAAAGGAGAGGTCACTTGTAAAGCTTGTGCTTGTGAAGATGATTGTGAAGAGGATCAATTGGCATGAGCCATAGATTTACCACTTCTCAAATGCATACACAAACAATCTTGGTGTTTTTAGCAATAGAGTTACACGGAAATAGTAACAAAATCCTAAAAACGAATCTCTTCAAAGAGATAGATTTTTGAAAAAGTTTTTGAAAATCAATTGCAGAAACTGGGTCCCACTGGGCGTGCCAATTTCTTTGCCTGTGATTTTGGCAAACGAGGGCTAGTTTTGATTATTACAAGTGAGATCGAACTAGAAATCTCAAGACCGTTGTGGAAATGTTTTTTTTATAGGATAAAGGTTTTGAAAAAAGGCCACGAGATGCACTCAGTTTTCTTAGAGAGCAGGAAGGGTTTGAATAAAATGGCACCGTCTCTCGACAGGTTTGAGTTTGCAAGTAAAAGCTTAAAATAAAGCAAGATAAAAGTAAGTTTACGCACGTAAACTCAAGGAAAAGGTAAAATGCATTGCATTAAAATAAAAGGGGTGGTCTACGAATAGGTTTACATACATTCTGTATAACTCGTTCCCCTAGACGCCGGTAGTTTGAGTGCTGTAGAATTCTGTATATGATTTGCGACCCACTTTCCGGCTTGGAAACTACTATTTATACTAAAAAACTAGATGCCGAACCATTAAATCCATGATTAGCATTCCTTCGTCTTGGGCAACTACTTGTCCCACGTTTTCCACTAAAAGGAAACCGCCTCATTGCTTGAAATCGTGCTTTCCCGCCCTTTTGCTTGTCTTCGACGCAAAACTTCTCTTTCAGCCTTACCTCGTCGAAACTCTGGCTATGCACCTTAGGCTTAAAGCTTCATTGAGATTCTCCAATTGAAATGAGAAAGCTCTTCGATTCCTGCAAAGTAAAAAGGTCAAACAAATGTCGACCATGTTAATTGAGTGTGTCAAATTTACAGGCTAACAGCAGCTAAGTTCGAGGAACTTTCAAGGTTTTGTCCATATATCAATGTCGAGGATGCTATGGTTTCGAAATGTGTGAAGTTTTAGAGTGGTCTGAGGCCAGAGATTTACCAGTACATGTGTTTCTAGGTGATCAGGGATTTCAATATTTTGGTGCATAAGTGTCGCATGTTCGATGATGCCGGGAAGACCAAGGTGAACCATTATAAGGCAGTGAATGACAAGAAAGGCAAGGGCCATGAATTTGGGAAGCCGTACAACAAGGATAAAGGGAAGAAGAAAGAGGTTGGTGGAGGCTCTAAGCCAAGTGTAGCTGATGTCAGATGCTTTAAGTTTGGGACTTTGGGACATTACTCTAGTGACTGCAAGAAGAGAGATAGTTGCTTTAAGTGTGGGCAGGCAGGTCACAAGGCATTTGAATGAAAGAAGGATATTACTTGTTACAACTTTGGAGAGTCAGGTCATATCAATACTAAGTGTACCAAACTAAAGAAGGAGGCGAGTACGGTGTTCGCTTTGAATGCGGAGGAAGTGGAACAGCCGGATAATCTCATCCGAGGTGTGTGTTTTTATCAATATTACTCCTTTGATTGCAATTATTGATACCAGTGCTACTCATTCTTTTATCTCGGCTAGTTGTGTTGAGCGTTTGAATTTGGTTGTAACTCCGTTGTCGCGGGGGATGGTCATCGATACGCCGGCCAGTGGCTCGGTGACTACATCCTTGGTGTGTGCTAAGTGTCCCGTTATCTTTGGTATTGTTGACTTTGAGTTGGATCTAGTTTTCTTGTCATTGAAGCATATGGATGTGATTTTCGGTATGGACTGGATGCTATTTTTTGGTGAGAACATTAATTGTTTAACCAAGAGTATAACATTCTCTAAGCCAGTGGATGAGGTAGGTGGGAAGTTCTTGACCGCGGAGCAAGTGAAGCTGTCTTTGGACGGTGAAGCTAGTGTGTTCATGATGTTTGCTTCATTGAAAGAAAGTAGTGAGAAAGGAGTTAGCGATTTGCCGGTAGTGCAAGAGTTTCCAAAAGTTTTTCCAGACGACATTACCGACTTACCGCCGGAGAGAGAAGTGGAGTTTGCAATTGATTTGGTACAAGGAACGAGTCCTATTTCAATTGTATCATATCGGATGTCTGCATTAGAGTTGGGAGAGTTGAAGAAGCAGTTGGAAGAATTGCTCGAGAAACAGTTTATCAGGTCGAGTGTTTCGTCGTGGGCTGCTCTAGTGTTGTTAGTCAAGAAGAATGATGGCAACATGAGGTTGTGTGTGGATTATCGGCAGTTGAACAAGGTGACGATTAAGAATCGGTATCCACTCCCGAGAGTCGATGATTTGATGGATCAGTTGGTTGGTTCGGAAGTGTTCAGCAAGATTGATTTAAGATCGGGATATCACCATATAAGAGTGAAGGCGTAAGATATATTCAAAACTGCGTTCCGAACTAGATGGGCACTATGAGTATTCTGTGATGCCATTTGGTGTGACTAATGTGTCGGGTGTCTTCATGGAATATACGAATAAAATATTCCATCTTTTTCTGGACCGTTTTGTGGTGGTGTTTATAGACGATATTTTGGTGTATTCGAAGTCGGAGGAGGAGCATGTTGAGCATCTGAGGATTGTGTTGTGTGTCTTGAAGGATATAAAGTTGTTTGCTAAGCTATCAAAGTGTGAGTTTTGGCTGCGGGAAGTAAGTTTTCTTGGTCATGTGGTTTCGAAGGGTGGTATAGTGGTGGATCCGTCGAAGGTTGATGCAATGTTGCAGCGGGAGTCTCCGAAGTCTGTTTTTGAGATCAGAAGTTTTCTTGGGTTGGTAGGTTATTATTGGAGGTTTATTGAAGGATTCTCTAAGTTGGGGTTGCCATTGACGCAGTTGACTTGGAAGGGACAAGCGTATGTTTGGGATGCTAAGTGTGAGAAGAGTTTCCAAGAGTTGGAGAAGAGGTTAACTTCAGCGCAGTGTTGATTTTTCCGAATCTGAAGGAATCATTTTGTGATGCGTCTCAGATGGGTCTTGGTGGTTTGTTGATGCAGAATCGTCAAGTTGTGGCTTATGCGTCGAGGCAGTTGAGAGTGCATAAGAAGAATTATCCGACTCATGATTTGGAATTGGCGGCAGTTGTGTTTGTGTTGAAGATTTGGAGGCATTATTTGTATGGTCTAAATTTGAAGTGTTCAACGACCACAAGAGTTTGAAGTACTTGTTCGATCAGAAAGAGTTGAATATGTGGCAGGGAAGATGGTTGGAATTCCTTAAGGATTACGATTTGAAGTTAAGTTATCATCCAAGAAAGGCAAATGTAGTAGCCGATGCTTTGAGTAGGAAGACTTTGCATTTGTCTGCTTTGATGGTTAAAGGGTTGGAGTTGATTGAATAGTTTTGGGATTTGAGTTTGGTTAGTGAGTTGACGCTGAATGGTGTGAAGTTAGGAATGTTGAAAGTGACAAGTAATATTTAGGAAGAGACTAAAAATGGTTAGAAGTAAGATTTAGAACTTGTGGATCGAGTGGTGTTGGTTAATCAATGTAAAGGTGTGGACTTTAGATTGGATGAGAATGGCGTCTTGATGTTTCATGACCGAGTTTGTGTACCAGATGTGCTTGAGCTTAAGAAGCGGATTTTGGAGGAAGGTCACAGAAGTAGTCTGAGTATTCATCTAAGAGTGACGAAGATGTATCAACATTTGAAGAGGTTGTTTTGGTGGCCTGGAATGAAGAGGGATATCACAGAGCTTTTTTATGCCTGTATGGTTTGTCAGAAGTTGAAAATTGAATATCAGAAACCATCGGGTTTGATGTAACCGTTGTTTGTGCCGGAGTGGAAGTGGGATAATATCTCTATGGATTTTGTCGGAGCGATGTCGAAGACTGCGAAGGGTTTTGATTCGATTTGGGTGATTGTTGATCGGTTGACGAAGTCGGCATATTTTGTTCCTATTAAGACCGGTATGACTGTGGCAAGGGTGGCTGAGATCTACATTGAGCAGATTGTCAGATTGCATGGTATTCCTCCTAGTATTATATCGGACCGAGATCTGAGGTTTACTTCTAAGTTTTGGGAGAGTTTGCAAGCTGCTTTGGGTACTAAGTTAAGGTTGAGTTCTGCTTATCATCCCCAGACTGATGGGCAGACGGAGAGGACTATTCAGAGTTTAGAAGATTTGTTGAGAGCTTGTGTTTTGGATCAAGGTGCCAGTTGGGGGGTTGAATTGTGTTAGCTTTTTCTTCTCCTAAAACAGAAATCACTGGTCAGGACCTGATAGAGTTCAGATTCTGATGTAATATTCAGAGTTTATATGCAGCGAATAAGTAAAGAGAGAGAAAGAAGAAAGACACAAATCAATTTACAGTGCTTCCTTCTATAATCCGGAAGTAGTCTACTCCCCCTTGCACTTCGAAGGAGAGTTCACTAAAATGAATATTTGATTCCAATTGCTCAAGCATAAAAGCAAGAGACTTCAAACTACTCAAGAGCAAAAGCAAGAGGTTTCCTATGCTCAAGCACAACTACAAGAGACTTCCTATGCTCAAGCACAAAAGCAAGAGACTTCTAATCAAACAGAATTACAAAGAAAATGTTTGAGGTTGAACACTTGATATACAATCGGTGGTGTTCACAATACAAATCAGATACGACTCAGAAGACTCTAGTATTTCTAAGATATGAAAGTTGTTAAGAAATTCTAAGTGAACTTTGATGTAAAACAATTTCAGCAGAGGTTTGGCACTAGTAAAATTGTTGTAATAGTCTTGCCAATCTTCAGGTCTTCACTCCTTTATATAGAGGTGTGAGAGATACGTTGGAAATTGCCAGCACATGAAAAGAGTCGTTGTGAAGCTTGATTAAATCACCAATGATCTGTTTCTTGATTTGGTTATTGTCCTATGAAGGAAAAATTTCAAATCCATTCCATGTATAGAGCATAACCAACGTAGGTGCAGCTGTATTCTTGTACTATAGCAGACATGAAGACTGGAGTAGTGGTGTAGTGGTTGTACAATTGTACTATTATCCTTTTTCTGCGCTCTTTAGTGGATAAGCATCAATGCCTTCAAATTCCTCAGAATTAGGCGTTGCTCCAGGCTTCCATTCCTTCTTCAGTCATAACATTTAGAATAACAACTTTAACAAACTTTAGCTTCCAGTTTTCAGCTTCTGATGACGTCAGCATCTGGTAGACAACTTCTGATGACTTTAGCTTCTGATGATCTTCAGACGCTCGTTTCTTCAAATTCTCTTTTCTTGCAACACAAGCTTCTTTTGTAAATTCCATTGCTCTCATTTGTTCTTCCAGAACCTATGCTTGATATAAAGACACTCAAATATTTTGTCTATGGTCCTGCACACTTGAACAAATATTAGCATATCCAATTGACATTTTTAATACCTTGTTATCATCAAAACTCAAAGGGTACTGTTAAACACATTTTGTTCCAACAATCTCCCCCTTTTTGATGATGAAAAACACTAGTATTAAAATGCTCAATTGTTGTTAATCTAATTAACAAGTTTACTTTTAGGGTCTGAGGTTTGTAAGCTCCCCCTAAGTCTGATAGTTCTTAAGGTGAGTTTTGTAAGTTCCCCTTGAGTTCTATCCATGTTAATTAAATTCATTTAAAAACCGTCACTCATAAATAATCTCACAAGAAATTAAAGACTAAGAGAGATGAGAAGCAGGTTCTCCGAATTCAATTTTAGAGTTAAATTAGTGGGGCTCAGAGCCTAAATACTATATCTAAATACTATATCTACTACCCCTTTTGTCATCAACAAAAAGTAAAAATAAAGACCAAAATAGGGAAGTAAGAAAAAACATGAGATAATTCTAAGCATTAGATTGTCAGAAGCAATAAAATAGTGTATCAGAGCATAATGTAAAGAAACAGTTATCAGAAGCTAAATATAAGAAACATCAAAAATGATTTAAAAACAAGTGTTAGCTTGTATTTTCGACAGGCCATAATAAATGTGGTCAATGAAGTTTGACCTAGATTTTGAAGAGGATGAATCGAGTTCGATTCTCAAGTTCTATTGTCGATGTGAAGTCCAGAAGATGTGCTAATCGAGAGGATGGTTCCACAGAGTGAAAAAGATGTCGAAGGAAGATTGGCATCAAAAGGAGGAGCTGAGTAGCAGTTTCTCGTCGAAGAGATATTATTTGAAATTCAAATAAGTCTATAGTAGTTATTGGCAGTTATGTCTCAAACGTGTCTGTAGTTAGTTACATAGTATAAATAGCATTTTCCTCTATGGAAAATGGGTCACAATTCAATCATACTAAAAACTTACGCTCAAATAATTCACCCGCATAAGGAGAAACGAGCAGACAAGTCCTAATGTATGAATCTGTGCACCACTTTACTTTCATTTTAATGCAATTCTAGTTTAACTTTTTAGACTTCTTTTTTTTCCGTTTAATCTTTTCTTTTAAGCTTTCACATCGATCCCTTGGAGATAATCTCGACAGGTCTTACCCTGTGTCTGGATTTCGACGGTTATATTCATAGTTCGCAATTAGTAACAAGAACAATCACGGTTTTTTGGAAAACAATCAAGCACAAAATGCCTTGAGATTTTCTGGTTGATCTTGCTCGCCCTTGTTTTAAATCAGTTCAGTAGTTTACCAAAATCCAGGGTAAACAAATTGGTATGCCCAGTTGGACAGTTTGTGCTTTTGTTTAAATTTTCTTGAAAATTTGTTCTGTTTTTTCCGAAGTTGTGATTTTTGTTGTGTATGTTCTTGAGGAATGATGATGCAAATCCGCAAGTGCACGGTTTACCGAAGTAGTAATAAAGATATCGTTCCGACAGGGAGTTGTGAATTCAATTAACCTTTAATAATGATTAGAAGAGAGTTTAAGTTGAAAAGTTTGGATTTTTAACGGTTTAAAGTAATAATAAAAGCGCCTTGGGATTATTGGTTCGTCATGGTGACAAATCCTTCACAAACCAAACCCTAAACCTAGAACCTTATGTTGGACCTATTTTCTAAAGACAGGTTTCTTTTTAGCCTATCACATCTCCTTTCAGTCTCAGTGAGTGTGTTTCTCTAGCAACCAAACCTATTTTCATGGTTGATTGCTATTGAAATCCTTGAAGCTCGAAACTTTATTGTCTTAGGGTTTGCTAGACTATTTTCATGTTTCGCAATCCTTGTCTAAATTCACTTGTTCCAATATCAAAACTTCATCTTTCGATCCTTCGCTTGATATTTGTGATGAATCAATAAAAACTATTAAACTTCATATTTTGATCCATTGATTAATATTTGTTATTGATTATAAGAATGGTGAAATAGATTAGAAAATAGATTTACATAGAATTAGGGTTCGAGGCTTAGTTTGATAGGGATTAGGTCATTAGACTCATCCAACAATCCCAAGACAAAGAATTCTACTTACTCATGTTCATTGTAGACATAGAGAAGAAGAAGAGGAAGAAGAAGAAGAAGAAGAAGAAGAAGAAGAAGAAGAAGAAGAAGAAGAAGAAGAAGAACATAAAAGTAAATAACAATAAAATAAAGGTGAACTTTTATTCAAAGAAACAATTGTCACTTATTATTTCCAAGAACAAAAGATGAATGAATATGTTTGTTAGCTGCTCTATTTATAGTCTACAACTACTTAAGCCCCAAGAAATACATCAATAGAATGTTCCACAAGAAACTACAGACTTTAGGTCAGAAATAAACTAAAATAGGCACCTTATCGAAGAAGCAAAAGCAGCAAAAGGAGTGTTGTGGTAGTTGAAGGTGAGAAAAACCACAAGAAAGGGGGGTTGAATTGTGTTTTTGAAAACTTCTTCTTTTACGTTCTAGATAACTGTCCTCAGGTTCAGAGTCTGAAGTAACTCAGAGTCTGAGTGAGTTCAGAGTCTATGTGCAGCGGATAAATGTAAAGAACAGAAGAAGAGAGAACACAAGTAATTATAACGGTTCCTTCCACAAACCGGAAGTAGTCTTGTCCTCCTTGCACTTCCAAGGAGAGTTCCACTAAAATGTAATCTCAAATTACAAGTTGCTCAATCACACAAGAAAGAGACTTATCTTTGCTCAAGGAC
>Ga0228711_1012651_pt1 | contig 10246 bp, 7 predicted proteins | sample MedpolnodulmetaG_2_FD_177996 | JGI IMG/M metagenome (GOLD analysis project Ga0228711, IMG submission 177996) | Root nodule microbial communities from Medicago polymorpha collected in Santa Monica, California, United States - brown nodules | ecosystem: Host-associated > Plants > Roots > Nodule...
TAAAAAAAAAAAAAAAAAAAAACGTGAGCTTTGGACCAAATCAATATGAGTGTTCTTCAAGCATAATTCTATTCTACTTGAATAAAATAATTGCCAGATGTAAAACACATCTGTGTTTAATTTTCTAATCTTAGTTATAGTCAAATCAAGACAAGTTAAATTTAGACCATAGTAGTACTTTAATAAATTCATATTTGTCTGATCTTGTTCTCCCTCCTCCTTCATTTTCACGGTGTCGCTTTAAAATTATTATTACGTCACTATATCAATTTAAAATTAGAACATGGTCAAATCAAATGTTCAAATATATACCAACTTGTAATATATTGAGAATCAAACATTTTAGATGGCTTAAAGTCGTGGTTTGTAATAAAAACAAGAAGTGTATCATGATTCATGAAAATGACTTATTTGCGTTTGGTTGAAGTAGTAAAACGTAACAATCAATGGTTGGTGTCAAAATTTGGGTTGATGGATTTAGGTGCTGCTAATGTGTATTGAATGTAAGCCAACCCTTTGAAACTTCTATGCTTATGAGTTTATTCACCTACTACCGGTCACCATTTTGAACTTAAATTCCAAATAATTCCAACAACATTCAATGGCTTATTCAAGGTGTGCGTTTGGTTGGTTAACTATGACATTTGCTCTTAGGCTTATTATAGTTTTGCTATTTTCTTTTTGACTAAAACGTTATCAAAACGCACTATACATATTTGATTATCCCATTTTGATTAAGATTGGTGCGAGTGAGCGTTCCTGCTGCATCGAGAATGGTAAAGTCTTCAATTAACCGGCGCAGTGTAAGTCTATCTACTCTTACTGTGAGGGTTTCTGGTGTGCTAGAATCAGCGTGATTTTCACTTAAGTACTTTTATGATCTTATTAAAAAAAAATAAGTGTGGAAGTTATGTGAGAGGGGGAAATATGAAGGAAAAAAAACTACAATTTTTTTATACCAAAAGAAAAACTAGAATTAAAAAAAAAATGCTTTAACATAAAGTTTTTTTTTTAAGGATGCTTTAACATAAAGTTGAAATTGATATTTTATAACTGCGCATACTTTTCTTCAAAATATTTAAACCAAGTATCCCACCCTAGCTTTCATTAGGTTCCAATGTATTATTCCGTTCCAAAAAAAAATCCAATGTATATTATTGCTTCAAGTGAATGCATGTATATGTTTCTTCTCCACAAACAAGCAGTAAGTTGCATATTATTTTCCATACCATTGATTTGCATGCATATTTATACTTGTTTTATTCGTAAGCTTTGTAAAGAAAATGCATATTTTCTTAATTCAACATCAATCTCCAGTTTCTATATGAACACCAAACTAGAATTAATCCATAAAAAAAATTATTTGATTAAATTTGTTGTTCATTTTCTAGGTTTGGTTCTTAGTTTCCATAAGAAATTACTAAAATGATTTGATTTTATTGCCTAATGCTTTACTTGTGCAAATGACAATTAAATTCCATCTGCTTTATTTACTTTTTTAGTAAATTCTTACATACATCATACTAGTACAAGATTTTCTAGCTTCACGATTTTATCATTGTTTGTTTGACTCTTCTCAGCCGATGATAAAGTACTATATAGTAAGATAAATTATGCATATATATTTATGTAGAAGTTAAATGATGTTTTTGAGTTGAAATGGCTATATTTCTGATTTTCTTCTTCTAGGAATCTCATGAATAAGGAGTAATGTATCCAGCATCCATGTCATTTTCATCTTCTAAAAGTTCTCTCTAAAAAGTGAAAACAAACTCTAAATATATCCTTCAAATGGAAGCATATGATTCATCCACAGACTCAGAGCTTGATGAAGAATCATCAGAGAGTAATGGAGAGGATACTTGTTCAAAAAATGATAATGGAGAGAATAGAGCAATTACAAGCCAATGTACGTAGGGGAAGATGAAGTAACGTTGAAAAAAGTTGCGAATAAGAACGTGTTCAATGACTACTTCTCCTTATACACACACACACATGAGAAATTCTGATGAATATTTCGAATGTCTTCTTTCACATTGTAATTTTTTTTTTTTGAATAGGTATTTTTCTAGTGTCTTCTTTTTCATGAACATTTTTTTAATTATAAAATATTTACAAATTTAGTATTTTATAAAACCTTAATTTCTATAAGTTAACAATTTAAAAAATCACATACTTATAGCTTTTTAAAATTAAGATAATTATGAATTAATAATTAAACTATTGTCAAAGTACGATAATATTGGATTATTAGTGAAATCCATTTAATAATGTTTTTGAAGCGTAGGAATTGAGAAATAAATACTTCTAATTATTATTGAAGTTAATAGGTAAAACTGAGCAATTTCTTTTTGTGTTAATCCTCTCATTCTAAAGGTAAGGGACACTAATAATTTAGAGTTTGGTCGTAAAATAAGTATAGTTTAATGAAAAATTCTTTCACTTAGAAATTAAATTCGGATTCTCCCAATTATTCGTTCTTTCATGAAGCACTAAATAAACTATTCATATATACATGAAATTCACCTGAGTATTTGAATTTAAAGTCTTATATGAGTATGCAACTATCTCACTCTCTATCTTTTCATCTACTTTTCTCTTCCTTGTTTTTCAATCACTTGAGACCGATGGTTTTGATTTTTTTTTAACTCAGAATTAGCCTTCTGCATTGTTTTGTTGCCACTTTATTTGGTTGTTTGTTTGATTCAAACTAGTATATAAATTTTGATCTTAACAAATTTAATTAATGACTTTGGTGTCGATGTTATTGATTTGAATGCATAGGCATTCCGGTAAACTTGCATTTGTCAAATATATATTCGTTTTGTTGTTTTATATTATTTGTCAAATATATATGTAACATTTTACACGACTTTAAGTATTGCCGACTGACCCTATAAATCAACACGAGTCTTTTCAGTGTGTTTTGTTCTCACTTGCTGATGTAGGAGGGCTTCCTTAGTAATTTTATAGTATTTTATTTTAACCAAATCTTAGTAATTTTCTAGAATTTTCTATTATTATTTCGTTTTATTTTATTTTGGCCCACGGGTTTGTTATTTATTTCACTATATAAGCAGAACTTATGCAGCCTAAGAGGCACACTTTTATTCATTAATAATATTCGAGATTTTTCTCTCAATTCTGGTAGATTCTGGAAACCCTTATTTTGATAGGTTTGTCGCTTGCAACCCTATTTTCATAAGTTTGTCGATTGCAAACTTGTTCTTTTCTATCTAGGTTTGGCGCTTGCTAACCCTACGCTTCTGTACTGTGTCACTTGCACATTTTCTGAGAAACTTCTCAAAAGGTCACCTATCCAAAGACTACTCCAAGTCAACCATCCATAATTGTGGAGTTCTTATGAAATGAACTACCGAAAAGAATATGCATCTTGTTGATATAGGTAGTACCAAACAATTCTTATAAGCCTTCCTTCACCGGTGTGATTTGGTTGCCTAGAAGCTGTCAGGAACCGCTCATTGTCATGCATTGTTCACCGGCGACCACTTTCCATCCTCGTCAACCTCTGGTGTTACAATTCACACATTCACCTTTTCCATTTTTAACGACATTTAATTTTTGTTGGTTTTTGATATATTCAGCCAATTTAAATGGATGAATATATTCTCTTAGTAATAATAGAAGTGTTTTTGTGAGTGACACTAATTTGTTATCTCCATACATGCTTGATGTCTCTCTTAAGATTTACATTATTCTTAATCCGTACGAACATATATTTTATATGACAATGATATATCTTAAATCTTCTTACACTTATCTAACACTTCATCTTTTCTTTAACTTATCACATCGTTTTCTCTTATCCTTATCTCTCTCAATGAAATATTGTTATAGATTAAATCTGAACTCAAGTTCTTATGAACAATTCATCAAAAACTAAGACTCGCCAATCACTTAAGTTGAATCCATTGATTCGCTACAAATGGTTTGGTCAAATTTTGTTTAATTTCATTCTTTGTGATGTAAATTTTTTAGAATAAAATATGTTTTTGGTCTTATAAATATCTTGAGTTTTTACTTGACCAAAAATTAACAAGTAACAGCAATGTCTTGAGTTTTGTTTTTAATCCCTCTAACCACTTTTCATCTCTAAAACGTCATTATATATTGTGCTTTCTAAAAAGTGGATATAGGAATTAAAAATAAAATTTGAAATATTTATATGAAATAAAAACATTTAATTGATATCACCGTCTTTTCTAGGTTGCAGGGGCCCATATCACGTGAGCGTTGAGCATCTCAACTGAATTAGTACCTTAGTACCACCGACAGTTACATAGTACCGACACCATAGAATACTAAAACCCAATCAATTTATAAAATAAAAAACAACTGAATCTGGCCGCTTATGCTCCCATGTTCAACTTAAATCTGATCAATTTATTGATACAATGGCTCGTCACAGAAAAACAAATTAACAAACACAGTACTCCTTCATTGCCAGTCGCAAAACGATATTTAAGAGAATAAAATGGTTGCTTTTTTTAAAGGGAATAAATGGTTACTCAATCCATAAAAAATATTTATTCATTCGATTATGTATTAAATATAAAAGCTTTTTTTTTTGTTACATGGCTAAAAAAAGAAAAAAATGTAAAAGGTTTTTGAAAAAAGAGGTAGCTAAGTAAGCAAAACAAAAGAAAAATTAATAGTAACTAGACTATTACCTGTGTGATGCACGGATCATTCATACACTACCAACATGATACATACGTTACTTAATTAATGTGAACTACATTCAAATCTAAATTAAGATTGTCTCCTATATACACTACCAACATGATACATACGATGTCATACATTGCGGAATACTTTATCATATACCACGTTTGAAGTCACATTTGTGTTTTCACCATCTTCATCGGTTATGAGTATCTTCAATCCACCTCTTGAAGTAACCCTTGAAATTGCCACATATAACTGACCATTAGAAAATATGGGTGATGGCAAATAAAAATAACAGTTGTAGAAGTTGTTGATATATGAGACCATTTATCATCCTCATGTCATTAAATAAAGTGCATGCATTTTGGTTGGTCATTCTAACAAAAAAAATAACTTATGCTATCGATATAACTTGAGAAGGCTATTTTATTAAGTAGTGTGATTCAATCCAATTGATTTGTTTTGGTAGCTTTTTGGTGGTTTAATATTCAATTCTCCACCACTTTCTTACAATGATGATTAGGTAGTTTTTTTCCTCAATGTCTTGTTTTGACTATAAAAATGTAGTTAAATTTCAGAAGTCCACTGACATGATATGGACATTTAAAACAATATGACCTTTTACCTGTACTTTGTATGAAAATTATCTACCATCTATATATACCCATGTGATATTGCATCAATTTATTAAAAGACATATCTTCCCTCTTATGAAATTACCATATTATGAATCATGTACGTGAGCAGATCCTTATGCTTCACTTTGACAAATTTAATCAATCATGCAACTTATGGAAAAGGTAAAAACCAGTGTGGTTGAAAGTTAAAAATGTATGTTTTCCATTTGGTTATCATATGTGATGGCTTGTTTGGGAATTGACTGACCGTTGTTGATCTCTATTCTAAACTTTAAGGATTGAATGTTGTAATTTTGTCCTGCTTCTTTACGCACTCATTGTGTTAGGGAGCATAATTTTTTATTAATATATCTCATTTTGACTTGTTCAAAAAATTTAGTCGAACATACTAATGTATAATATTGGTATTTTTGTTTCATAGCATTGTCATGTTTAGTTCGATTAATCTCCCTTTATAATAAATGTCACCTTTTTTTTTGGAGAGATAATGAATGTCACTTATTATTACTTATATGTCTGCTCAGGTTGATTCATATATTGATTGATTTAAATATACTACAATAGAGAATGGAAAAATAAATCAAATGAAATACCATTCATAATTGATGATCAGCCACAATCCAATACATTTAATAGGACGAAATACATGCCAAACAAATAGAGTCATATCTTCCTTAAAAAAAAATAGAGTCATCTCTTGAATTGAACATTATATCAACATCAAATGTGCAATATAGTGTAGCACAGCCCCCTAAAGCACTCGTCCCCATCGTTATTCCCTTGCCCACATATAGTTGTCTCGCGTTGCAAAAAGACTTCCAATCTCCTCCAAATTTGACAATGTTATTCTCATCATCAAACATCAGCTTCAGTAACCAATAATATCCTAAATCATCTATAAACCCAATATCCGTTGATTCTCTATTTATGATGTCGTCAACAAATTTAGCATAAGTGACTGTCTATATGTAAAAATACAAACAGATTAGAAATAAGTTAACAATTCCAAATATGCTATTGTTAAATGTAAATCAAAATACTACTCAATATCATTATTTGTACGATTCTTCTGCACAAATTATTCGAACGTGTGCCAACATGTTATAAATGAATATAAAGACTCATTAAGTTTATTCCAATTGTCAATATCAACTCCCCAACATTAACATGAATGTGCCCACCTGGTTAATTATATTGGTCTATTGACTGTTTGATGATACATTTCTAAAATCGCACCTGGTGATTAATGTCATTAATGGATGATTGATATCATGTCCTTGATTACGAACATAAAGGTTATGAGATCTACGGCTGAGATGTAGAAAATGGTTGATAGATGAGATTAACATTAATTACGTATTAGGGAGGAAAAACGAGGATGAATTAGGGCTAACATGCCAACTTGACAAGTGTAACTTTTATAATAAAGGATATTTATCTTCGAATTTATGTAAATAATTTGACTTAAACTTAATTGTATATTTTGACCGGTATTCGACTTTGTCCCTTACTAACTTTGTGAGTGATTTTAGTGTCTCGTTGTTTAATTGATACAACTTTTAAAAATAAAAAAAATAGATTGCAAAAACATCAAAACTATCATCTATCACTTAAACCACCTCAATAAATAATATTAATAAGATTTTGTCAAAAAAATAATATTAATAAGATAAAAAAGACAATAGAGATTGGAGAACACAATCACACTGATAATGAGCAATCGTTTTGTTAATGAATCTACAGGAAAACACATTGAACTAAAAGCAAGATGAATTAGTAAGTAAGAAAAAAACACAACCTTACGAAAACATAAATTAGGAAGACCATATATGGGGAATTTTCAACTAATCATTAAACCAAGACTTATAAACCCCAAAAACATGTCAAAAGACTTATAAACCAAGACAAGCAAAAGAAGCAAGTCACATTCCAACCAAAGATATGCCTGATCAGTTTTACTCCTTTTCTTGTAGACATTAAATATTTCACAACCTTAAATGAAATATTGATGAGAATCGCAAGCTCAACATATTTCTATTTCTATGATCTCTTGCTAGTACTTGTGGAAGTGTCAACAATATATATAATTTTGTATGAGGGATTTAAACGTTCAAATGTCAGTCATTTTCAACTGGAGATCGTAGTTGTTTGTTGGATTTATCCTAAGCAAAGTTGGATCAAACTCAATTGTGATGACGTTTGCATAACCAATTTGGCCCTCGGTGGATGCGGAGGCCTTTTACAAGATTCTTCTAGGTAGTGAATAAATTAAGGTGAATTTCGAGCAATATTGAATGGTACGGAGATAGCTTAGTCCAACTAAAAATTTGTTGTGAAAAGTGACTCTAAAACTTTGATTAACATGGTCCATCAAGATAATATGGACGATCAGATTATGAAAACTTACTTCGTAGAATCAAAATGACTGGCATGTCAAATTCAATCATACATGGCGTGAAAGCAACTACGTTGTGTAGATTGGCTTCAACAATACAAAGTTATTAATTCCTCAAAATGTCTCATCAAATGAATTGAAGATTCTTTTAGTAAATGATATTATCCGAGTCTCATCCCCCATACTTGTTAGTTGTTTTCTTTTCTTTTGATCCTTCGGGCCCTCTTTGGTACCAAAAATAAAACACATCATACAGATCAATTTTAAATTTAAAGAATAAGCCTAAATGCGGTAGAGAATCGATTTTATCCCATGAAAAATAAAGACCGTTTTATTTTAATTAATTTTTAAGTGCCTTCATGCTTCGTTTTAAATTAAATATAGATATATAATATTGGGTCGACATCACTCGTAGTATAATAAAGAGTGATGTTTGATTCTTAGCTATCGTTATGGACTAGGGTTGCATATAGGGGAACGGAATCACAATACAATAGAGGAATATTATAAGGACAAATTTGTTGTACTTCATGTTTCAAGCGATTCAGCCAAATATAATGACATGGCTGTGAAACACAAGAGGATCGTGACTAATTCAATCGCAAAAACCCATATACTTAGGTATACACGTTAAAAATGCAAAAAATTGAGGTCAAAATAGGACGTCACTAAAAAATTCCAGTTGAGCACTTACATGAAGTGGCTGGTTAACTAAAGTTTGGCTGCCCATAACTTGCATAAACGATATCATAGTTGCAACTTTGTGAAAGTGACATCTACAGAAAAATACAACACATTGAATTTAGAAAGTGTTTATGAATCTTTGATGTTGGATCACTCACTTTCTTAGTTTCTTTAAGGGAAGACAAACTTTCCTTAATATGGGAATTAAAAATTATATTAGAGGATGAATTTGGAGTGGTTAAATAAATTCTTCAAATTATTTTAATGTTTTTATAATCAATGTGGTCGAAGTTCGAACATGTTTAGAGGTTTAAAACAAACTTTATCGTAAAATTTTTAAAGATTTTAAAGAAAAAAATATATGAATGTTTAAACTTAGGTAAAAGAGGATGTGAGATATCCATAACTTATTTGTCTTATTCTATATTTATAACTATATTAAATTTTATGAGAATTATTTTGATCTAAAATTTTGATTTCTAAAACTCTGGTATCTATAACTAATATGTCATATTATATATTTATGAATTGTTTTTCCTATAAAAAAAACATATACATTTAGTTATGTAATATGACATATTAAAAATGTAAGGTTGGTTTTATTGCAAATCTAAAAAAAATGTCAAAATGGGAATCATTACAATGTCAAGTTTTAGTAAAATATTACATATCTTTCTATCTTATTTAATATTTACAGTTTCTTATTTAAATGACAAAAATAAATAAATATAGTTCTAGACCCTCTTTCTACTCATCATGCGATTAACTACACTGACAAACAAAAAAAAATAACACAACTTTTTAGAGGATCCTCTTCCTAGTCAATGATGTGGTGAACTCTGGAGTTGGTAAAGTTGTTAATCAACTTAATCCACCCAAATCTTCATTTTGCATAGTGTTTTGATGGGAAGAAAAAAAATTAAATATAAAATAAGAGAGAAAAAAGAGAAGTTTTTTTCATGTTTAGTTGAGTAAAAAGATTACTAGAAAGATAAGAATCAGTGGATATCTACATATAAACCCTTTTGACTTATGACGTAACATAGAGACCGGAAAATGACACTTTTTTTGTCACTCATATTCTTCAATTAGCTGCATATAATTAAACTGGTTTTTCATTCATCCCTGTTTTCTTTTTACTCTGTTTCTATATTTTTTTTATTAAATAATTTAGTGGTTAGAATTTACCTTTGAATAAGTGGAGTATCTAGAATTTAAACCTCCATCGTTACATATAATAATGCATGTCCCTGCCAACTGTATTATGCTCACAGGACTACTTTGTTTCTATTTAACTAAAGAAAAAAAAACAAAGCTTAAGAAATAGAAAAGAGAATGAGAATGAGTGATCATGTATATAGCAAGTTATTTTTCTATTCCTTGGCACAAGCACTTTTCACAACATAGACAACGCTTACCAACATCTTTATTCTTGGAAAAGGGTAGGTAGGATCCCTTTATCACATCTTCTTAGTGCTCTTCCAACTAGACTCACCATCAAAATATTTCCAACTATAATTAGTTGGATAGTTGATATTAAATTAGAAACTATAGTATTATATCCTTTACAACAATGTGCACGATGGGGGAAATGGTTGAAAATATATGTGAAATTCTGTCATGTATGATTGTATGTATTATTAGGAGTGAAGATTTCCTGCAATGTGAACAAAAAAATTAGGAGTGAAGATTTCTTGCAATGTGAACAAAAAATGGAAGAAAATAAAGGTGTAAAATCCGCCGTGCAAAATCAAGAGACGTTAAAAGTGTAACGTGAGAATAGATACCAACATGGCTTTGGCTTCTTTCTTTTTTTTTTTATTTTCTTTCTTTTCAGATT
>Ga0228711_1012653_pt1 | contig 10244 bp, 5 predicted proteins | sample MedpolnodulmetaG_2_FD_177996 | JGI IMG/M metagenome (GOLD analysis project Ga0228711, IMG submission 177996) | Root nodule microbial communities from Medicago polymorpha collected in Santa Monica, California, United States - brown nodules | ecosystem: Host-associated > Plants > Roots > Nodule...
AAAAAAAATGTAAATAAAAAAATATATAAAATATATATATATATAAAAAATTAAAAATAAAAAAATTAAAAAAAAAAAAAAATTCGGTTTTTTTTTTTTTTTTTTTTTGAAGGGTACAAGCAGGATCAGGGTTAATCACTCAGATTTAATGCGTGAGTTATTATAAAAAAATTTAAAAAAAAAACGTGAGTTGCAATGCAGAGATGTGAGGGATGCGTGAATTGAGTTACATTTATATTCAAGTGTCATTCTCAGTATTCAAAAGTATTATAAATCCTATGAAAATGAAGCATAACAGGAGCTCACTTGAAACTACAAAAAATATGACTAAAAATAACACAAAAAGAATAGCATTCTTTCTTCTAAGAGGATCAGATCAACCACAGAGATAGAATAGATATATATTTTATCAAAAAGAAAATGTTAACCAACCTTTCACCTTTTGATATTCTGTCAGTACCATTTTTTGGTAGTTAACTGGCCACCCTCCCATTATTATTTATATATTACAAAACGCTGAACCCATACGGCGTGTATTTCCCGAACTGTTGAATATTTTTGGCATTAAATGACTAAGAGTCGATCTTCAGTATATTGCTATATTATTACTCAAACAGGTTAATGGCTTCAGAGCCTCGTCAGCTTTATGTATATTCATTTGATGTATAGGCTATGTGAAGATCCTTGGAGTGTCAAAATGAGTTCACAAAACTTAAACTCAGACTTCATCAACCCCGTTGGCAATATCAGCTGAAAAAAACTGCTCTACTTTATCAAGGAAACTGTGAGGAAATCTACAGTGCAACATTGAATGAGACGTCTCTGAACTAAATTGTTTGTACTTTGGAACCGCTTCGTCTGAATTCTTAGTCGCCTTGCCATCCCGCAGGCTTCTTGTCCTGCTACTTTTCGTGCCATTTCCCAAAGCACCACTCTTTCCAAAGGAAGCCCTGGTGCCTTTGCCATTGGAACGGTTGTGTTTTATGATAGCTGATTGATAGCTCCCGATAGATTCATCTATTGGAATATTGTCGAAGTTTGAATTAAGCTGCGTTGCCGGTGCAGCATTTCTGCAAGACCTCAGCAAGGAAAGTAGCATGTCAACACTTAATTCTTGCTGAACCATGAACTTGTTCTGCTCGCACCCATAGCATGCAGCAACTAATGTGCCAGCCAATAATGGCATCAACTCTGGGTCACTGAAGAAAACGAATGGCAGATCGCATACCTGTATATTCTTACAACTGAGCATTAGATAATCTTAACAAAATTGGTTAACAAAAACCAAAATTTCTTAAATATTGACCTTGTGGAGGATAGTGGGTGTCGGACTCTTTCCCCATCGAAGGACAGCTTGATTTCCAGGATGCAACAATGCAAAGTGACCAAGAAGGGATAGTGATTCAAGCATAAGCAATCCAACCTGAAAATAGTGCAGATTGTTGCATTAAACTAACTAGCTACGTACAACATGCCGCATTAACTGAAGGCATATAGATACTTACATAACATGAAGGTTAATGTAAGGTTTTAACCCGTACTATAAATGCTTTGAAAGCAAAGCACTAGTTGCCACTATTATTTTTGTTTGGAAAACGTTGACCTCCATGAGGTTTGATGAAATCATTCAGACCTCTCATTTTATGCTTTTAGTTTCGGAAATTACATGTTTTTTAGGGTGTTTCGAAATTACATGTATCCTCTCATTTGTGTACAGAAGGGGTGTGTACCAAAAATTAGAAGGGAAAATAAAAAGAAAAGGAGAAACAAATGAGTTAATCAGGCGAAACTATTAAGCAAAGGAGGTGGTTGTAATTTCAGAAAATACAAGGCATATTAATGTAATTTTATCAACTATCTAGAGTTCGGTATGATATAATCCTTTAAGTTTGAGGGGCTTCGTGGAACACCTTGCTTACAAATGAGTAACATTTCTTATGTTTACTATCCACTAATACTAAATATACGGGTCAAAGACTTTTCATTTTAGAAGGTTCTAGAGTTAGGTAAGTCAGGGTTACGAAGACCAAGATAAGTCTTTCGTAAACAACAATTTATTATTTTTGAGTAGTCGGTGACTCACCTGATCATTAGGAGCTTTCCACCTGCTAGCACAATGAGAAAGAAGGAAGCCCATCAAATGGAAAATTTCCATTTTCAGATCTGGCATAGCCTATAAACAAAACATCAAAAGGAACATAGGAAGACATCATCAATAAATAGCACCAGGAGAGAGAGTAAATATAGTCTAATATTCAAATCAAACTTTAAATATCTAAGCATTATTTAGCTTAACATACAGCTTCTTTAAATATAGATTATATTGTAAGTGGAATTAGCAAACTTACCAGCATTCGCTGCAAAAATGCAAGATCCAAAAGAGCCACGTTGTTCAACACCTTCAATACTCCAGTTGCCACCTCTTCAAAATTAGATGGCAGGATAAAGGAGGCCTAGAAGAAAATGAAATTATTTAACTTCAAATAACTCAATAAAAGTAATTACTTATTACCAGGTGAGACAAGGATAATAAGCAATTACAAATTAGTAATTATCACATGGCCTGAATCCACATCATCATGGTAGTAAATTACTGCCTTCATCCCTAAATATAAGACCCCTTTTGACTTAATCACGGAAATTAAAAAAGTTGATAGTAGTATAAAATTGAGTTAGAATTCCCTCCTTTATAAAAATAAATGGAGATTGCCATTTAGAAAGAGATACACACAAAATATAGATTGTGGGTCCTACCAACAAGCAGGTCCCACAATCATTAATTATTTTCAATTTTTATTGTGTCTTTACCTCTCCAAATGGAAGAAATGGAGAAGATCTTGACTCAAATTGAGTTCAGATCCTCTCCATTTATAAAGAATAAATTACTACCTCCATTCCTAAATATAGTAGTGTTTACTATTAGTTGCAGAAAAAGATGTAACGTAGTTAGGAGTATGTTGGTAAAAAATAATAATTAATGCAGTTGAAATTTGAAGGTCTTATATAAAGAGACAAAGAAAAAAAACTCAAGGATCTAATATTCAAGGGTGGAGAGAGTATCATCTGGAATATTTAGGAGCAAAATGTTTTGACAACAATAACATATGCACAAGCATGCAATAGAAAATGAAAAAGGAATAATGGAAATATCAGAAATCTAATGAGTATTCAGAATGAAGACTTTCGACATAAATAATTACTTGTATAAATGATTTTGCGTCCTACATAACTTACCTGTTCAGAGGATGATTTATTGTTTGCCTGCAGAAGAACAGCAGTCAAAAGAGAAGGGAGACTGACAAGTCCTGTTTCAGAAACAGCCGAAAGAAGGAATGCCACTGGCTGAGCTAAAATTGATTCTTTTTCATTTTTTTGTGCTGTATGTTTTTCATCTCTCTGGGGAATAACAGAAGTCGCAATATCCTCATTCTGGTTTTTCTGGGATTCATCTGAACTAGCAATCTTCTCTGTATCATTGTTATTCAATTTAACAGAAGTATCATGCTCCAATTCACAGCCCTTGCCAATAGGAAACGATTCTTCATCCCTATTCACCTTACTTATTTCATCCAGTGGTCTGTCCTCGGGGACATCAGGCAAATGCATAACTGAGCCACCATTGACCACCGATGAGGGATTGCAATCTCCCCAGGAGTTCTTCATTACAGAGAGTACAGAATTTGCAAACTTAGCTGCTTCACTGCCGATTTCCTGCTCCGTTGCCACAGGGGAAGATTCCCAGTCAATATAACTCAATTTACCAGGCCTGGAAGTCAAAACCATCAAAAGATGTATGCTGAAGACAATAGGGGCAGGAAATGCTGACCCTTCCATCTGAGGCCTATCATGAAGTGCAAAAAGATCTCTCAACCGGTGAATCACTTGATAGGAAATCAATAGCTCCAGCAAACCATCACGCATCTGAAGTTGTCTTGCTTCTGAGCTTATATGACCAAAAATAGCAGTAACAGTCCACAAAAAATTAATTAATATTTCAGAAATTGATTCAAAATTCTCCGTCGATGCTTTAGTTGAGGGCAAACTGACATTGCCAGGAATACTTAAAGATGCTGCGATCTTTATGTAGTTCTCAAGGGCTGCTGAAAGCATCGGGATGATTGGGGGCAGAAGATTCTGTGAAATGAAATAACTCCTATTTGCAGGTGCAGATAGTACAACTCTCAGAAGTTTTAACAGGTGCAATGTAACTTGGCATGCTTCAGGTTTGGATGTGTGAGAAGCAGGCAGGGCAGAAGCAATAAAATCAAGGAGTCCAGCTTGTCGAGACGCTTGTAACTCTGGGTCCTTACCCTCCAAATACTAAAAAAAATAACAAGTTAAACTGACATGTTAAAATTAACAAAAACAATTAAAAAAAAAAATTATTATCCCTAAACTCTACAATGTGAAGAGGCAACAAGCACATTTAAACTATAAATATGTCCTACGAAGTTGGAATCTGGTAGTCGGACTCAGAAACAAAGAGTTGGTGGGACAGTCGTCCATAGAATTAATGATCTATAATTTCTTACTAAACAAAACAAAGACACGTACAAGCTTCAAGGAGCAACATCCATAGCAAAGCTGAGGAGTAACCAGAGACCAACAAAATAACAAGAATTGGTAATTTTTCCAGACAAACACCCACTAACAAGAGCTCTACAAGAAGTGCTATATGAATTTACACAAGATTCCTAATTTGAAGTGTAGGGATGAAAATTCAAGTTTTTAACTTCGAAACAATTTAAAACTTCTAGTCCATTGGATCCAGATAAAAGGAGAGATATAATTTCCAGTGAATGAAAGAATAATACCTTGATCATTTCAGAAATTATCAGCCCTATACTTGTGGCCCCTTCTTTTCTTGCTTGCCGAAGTCTTTGAAGTTCTTGAAGCCACCGGCCAACTTTTGCCCTAGCAGCACCCACTGCTACTCTATATCCAATGCCAGCACTTTCACCACCAAGAGGGGGCTCAACAAACTCGTACTTTAAAGCCATAAGCCTTTGTCGAATTTTCTTAATTCTTCTCTTTACCGAGGGTTGTGATGTGATATTGCCAATTCCAAGACTATAACCTATTCCAGAGGCAATGTTTGTTTGAGAATCATCGCTGCTGTTTGCAGGTGTAGACCTACCTTGCTCTTTATTTAATGATCGACGCGGCAAAGGGGATGACTGGTCCCTCAAATTTGCTCTTTCCCGAATTTGCTCCAGGTAAATCTTGCGACGTTGTTCACTTTCATTAAGTCTTTCTGCCAATTTTTGTGCTAAAAGTTCAGCCTCTTCTTGTTGTGCTTTGGCTCTTTCTTCCTTTCTTCGAAGCTGTTCAATTGCTCTTGCCTCCCGTGCGGCACTTGATGCTTTTCTTTCTTCTTCCCTTCTAACTTGAGCTTCCTCCTTTTTCCGTTGTATCTCAGCAAGACGCTGTAACTTTTCAGCCTCAATGAGTTTCCGGCGTTCCAGAACAGCTTCTTCCCTTGCCAGATCCTCTTTTTGCTTAGATTTTATCACCTGAAGCTTTTCAGCTCTTCTCAACTCTGACTCATGAAGCTTCTGACGCAATATCAACTTTTTATTTTCATCATTTAAGGAAGTAATAAATCGAATCTCATTTACCTTGCTACTTTCATCACCAGCTCTCTTTGCCACTTGAGCTAGAAAAGCTTCATGACGAGATTCACTCCGTTGATGGCGGGCATACATGCCCTCTCGTAACTTCATATGACGAACAGCATGCCACTCAGTGACACGATTTAATTTTTGAGACGTACGTTGAAGCTTCTGGACTCTCTCATTCTCTAACTCATTTCTGATTCTCATAGCCCTAGCATGCTTTTCTTCAGCTTCCTTTTTTAAATCGGAAGTTGTTTTCTTCTTTTTTTCAGGAGACATTAGTTTATCATGCAGCGTACGTACACGCTCAGCACTTTTCCTGCTCAGGCTTGGTGAATGTGACATGCGGGAAGAAACACGAAATGGAGATGAAAGTATGTCCACCCAGTTCCTCTTCTCCTTCCAAGCATTCAAGGACTTTCCTGGTGCAGTACTCCTCTTTTCCTTGTCCTTAAGGTTATCTGTGGACCTGGGGTTCTTCTCATTCATAACTTCTGTAGGTGCTTTATCTTTCTTAGAAAGCAGCTTGTCAGCTCCAGATCCAAGGTGGTCTCTTTTACCCTTGGTAGTGGCAAAAGGAGAACTTTCCAAAGGATGTAATTTTGATAAATTAACTTCTGAAGTTAATATGCTTTCTCGTGTGTCGCATCCACTTTGCACTGTGATAGCATCAGAAGATGAAATATGCTTTATTGACTTTGTCACTGGATCTTTGGCATTGTGTGTTCCATCACCGACCCTAGATATTTTTACATTGGCAACAGATTCAGATGTCAAACATTTAGTCATCGAATTTCCTGTGTTATTACTTAATTGCAAGCTAGCACGCTCCTGTTGAATCTTCCTGAAAGCCTCAAGAGATGAAGATAGTATATCTGCCCTATGCGGTGAAGTTGTCATCCGCCGGACCTAGAACCAGAGCAACTGAACAAATTTAGCAGAAGAAATTCATTGTTCATATTTCTAATAGGCAATGTTTTCATAATCTCATATGTGAAGTCAGAGCACCGGCCTTTAGGAAACCATAAATTACGCAGGAAAAGACCTCAGATCATCGCAGTTATATCCACTGTTAGTATAAATTACAACAACATTTATAATAGTGCAAATTGTAAAGAGAGTCCAATTGGAATGACATATCATGCATAAGTTATAAAATAAATAATACCCAGTGGTGGATAAGACCATAATATCTAGTTCAAAGTGATAGGTTAATAAGTTTCCAAATATGTCATACAAGTAGAGAGAGACTCCAAATATGTATTCGTTCATACATGGCTGTAAGTTTATGTAGAATTGCAGAGATATAACAAGATGGATATATTCACATAGAAAAATTTATCCCTCTGAAGTGCACCACATACGGCAAAAAAGAGTAAACTTCCGTATCAAGTTATATAATATTCAAACAAAGAAGTCAGAGAAACAAAGCACAGAAGGAAACTGTAACTGTGCATAGTATTATCATACAGGTGATACGCACATGCGCATTACCCTCACATTAAAAAATAAGTGTAATCATCTTTAGAGTTCATCAATTCTTTGGTTTAATACATTTGAAAAGTACAGGGAAACATTGCATTTCAAAAAATGGTGAATGCACTATTAGCGAATAAGTTCTTTTTCCTTTATCAAGGTCCACACTGTCAAGTGCAATATATAAAATCCAATAAAGGGACATATTGGTATATTGAAACCACAATATATCAGCATGAACAATGGAAGGAAGCAGGCCAATAGCAACAATACATGATCAATCATACCTCCCATGAGAGAGCGTGTGGCCTACGATGATCACTCTTCAAAAGGATAGGAACTCCGTCAATTACTTGAGAAGACTTTTTAACCTTTTCAAATTCCTCAACTCTAGCGATTAGCTCTTTAAAATCAGATGCAGACTCCTCAAGAACAAGAATTGCCTCTTTCATCTGCTCCAAATCACATTCTAGTTCACAAAGAAGATACAGTTCATCTACAGACCTATTCATATTCTCAAATAGAAAGCACCAAAGCCTCTGTCTAAACCTTTCTTTGCTTTCATTTGAATCACCTTCTAGAGCATCAATACTGTGTGATCCTGAAACAATATTTTCTACGTTACCATCAGGTTGATCCCTAACCTCTTCCACAGAAGTGGAATTACTGAAAATTTCTGACAATTGTGAGGAAGAAACTACTTTCCTTAAACTGCAACTTTGTTCTGGCATTTCTGAAATTTTGATATCACTAGCCGCATTGATAGGGCTATGCACTTGATTTGCAACCACCGCAGCATCATTGGCAGACAAATGTTCATTATTAATACCACAATCAGTTGCTGCTTTATTTACTTGTTCAGTTTTGTTGTCACGACATAATGTATCTTCTTCTGGAACAATTATTTCCCCATTGTCTTCTTGAATGTTAGAATGTTCCCTAGATATATTCTTAACATCTTTACTATTCTCTCCCAGTTTTTCATCCTCACATCTCAACAAAGAGTGCTGGTCAAGAATGGTCTCTGCACCAGTAGACGATGCAGTCGAGCCTTTTTCTTGGGCGTGATATGAATCAACATGATCAGGAATATTTTCGTGCTTTCTACAGCTAAGCAAATTATCATCTCCAATACTACCAAACTTGATTCCAACTCCAATCAAGTTTTCACGTGGCGGCAGTGCCACACACTCCTCCTCCAAATCACCCCATCTTGATTTCTGGGCTACGTCAGACTTATCAGTATGGTGTAGCTTATTAGCTTCTTCATGTTTACCTTGAGAATCCGTGCTAACTAGCAGATCTGAGTTCTGAGTTTCAATTTTTGGTCTAACCACACTTGCATCAACATGGCTTGTGCCGACTTCTTCGTTTGACACAGAAAACGAACTCGCAACACTCACAGGGACAGGGCTTTGTAAAAAATTCTCCCCTGACCTAGAAACACGATTTTTCTGCTTGCCATGTGAATTGTTTTCCTTTTTATTCATGGACTGCTGTTTTCCTTGAGAGGTAGAAGAATTTTTCCCCGTAAATCCTCCCATCCAACTCTGCAAAGAGAATTTTGAAACATTCCTATGCTTCTGGATAAAATAGAAACAACAACATTAGGGAGTGTAAGTAAAGTAACACTAGTATAACAATCAATAACAAAAAGGAATAATCTTTAATGCGAGACTTCGAATATTATATATCGAAAGACGGAAAAGATACACAAAAATTAGCATTTGCTACAACCAAATTACAAGTTTACTATGTTTGGTTCCGCTTTTGTAAGAGCCAAAATTGATTAGAGGTGTAAAATTGGTTTTAACATGTTTGGTTGCTCTCAAGTAGAATTTATTTTGCCTCCATAATTGATTCTATTTTAAGCTATAAATTGAATCTTTTGATTCTAAAATTGATATGTACACTCAAATTGATTGTTCAACCCACATTTACCTAAATGTATCTAAACATAAAATCATTTTACCCAAACTCACTTTTAACCATAATCAAATTTACACAAGCAATTCACTAAAAACCAATTTTTTTTTCACCCCAATAACAAAAAAGGAAACTTTACAAACAATAATTCACAATAGATTGTATCAACCAAGTTGAAAATTAAAAAAAATTAAATTAAAAGAAAGAAAAAAAAAACCTTTTTGACTTGGAACCATCCTGAGTTCTGATCATCAACTGCATCACTGTCCTCCATCACAAATGCAGGAAGTGATTCGCGCTAAGGTAGTTAAGATTTTACCAAAATTTACATAAAGGTGAAATCATACGAACAAAGTTATTGAAATTAAAAATAGTGATAATTGGGAACGATTTTTAAAGCCAAATCAAAATGTTGAATCCGTATCTAACAAGATTTGAAGGAAAAGGAAATGAATTTGGAAGGCGTGGAAAGTTTGGGTGGAATTTGAAGGGAAATTGAGGAAGAAATGGCTTGTGGTTTATTAGGGTTTTGAAAGTGATAATTTAGGAAAGAAAGAAACAGAGTGGAAAGAAAAGAAACAGGAGGGAAGGAATCAGAACTTCACGTTAGAAATTAGGTTCAATTTAATTCGCAAAATTTAAACTAACTCAAAAATAAAAATAAAAATGTTATGCAAAATTTGCAAATTGACATTCCATCATTTTGTTTTTGCAAATTGACATAATGATTATACCTTATTTAAGGATTACCCGTGTCATTTTCTCTTCTAGTCACATCAATAGTTATAATTGATGTATTTTTATATTAGTTGTTGATTTTTACATGTTCATATAACATTACTCATTTATTAATTATAAGTGTCTAGTTCACCTTTTGACCACTTTGTTAAGTAACTTTATTTATTTATTTATTTTAAAAGAACCAAGTATCTTTATTTTTGGCTTAATTGCATAATTGGTCCCATAACTTATTTGTTGTTTTTGATTTGGTCTCTTATCTTTAAAAAAATTTAATTTGGTCCCTCAAGTACATCTTCGTTAGTGAAGTTAGTCTCGTTCCGTTAGTTTTTTAATGGATTATATTCCTGATATGATTTTGACCGTTTGATTACAAGTCCATTATATCTAATGGTGAACCTCCCACATCTTAATTTTTTTTTTCAACTTTCTTTCTTCCCTCATTTTCTTCTACTTCTTTTTTCACCCGCGTATTTGTTCTTTTTTTTT